>Ga0214923_10000067_pt1 | contig 139693 bp, 93 predicted proteins | sample LL1510_MetaG_FD_177993 | JGI IMG/M metagenome (GOLD analysis project Ga0214923, IMG submission 177993) | Freshwater microbial communities from Lake Lanier, Atlanta, Georgia, United States - LL-1510 | ecosystem: Environmental > Aquatic > Freshwater > Lake | place: USA: Georgia | collected... | reverse complement strand
AAAAGAGGAAGAGGAAAGAAAAGCAGAAGAGGAAGAAGAAAGAAAAGCAAAAGAGGAAGAAAAAAGAAAGGTAAAAGAGGAAGAAGAAAGAAAAGCAAAAGAGGAAGAAAAAAGAAAGGTAAAAGAGGAAGAGGAAAGAAAGGCAAAAGAGGAAGAAGAAAGAAAGGCAAAAGAGGAAGAAGAAAGAAAGGCAAAAGAGGAAGAAGAAAGAAAGGCAAAAGAGGAAGAAGAAAGAAAAGCAAAAGATGAAGAAATAGAAAGAGTTTTTGAAAAATATGCAGAAGAACAAAGAAAAGCAATAGAAGAAGAAGAAAGAATAGCAGAAGAACAAAGAAAAGCAAAAGAACAAAGAATAATAGAAATACAAAAAAAAGTAGAAGAAAGAAAAGCAGAAGAACTAAGAAAAGCAAAAAAGGAATCACAAAATAAACCATTACTTTTTTCAAAGATTATACCAAAAAAACCAGATTTTTTACAAATTTTGATAAATAGTAAAAAAAAAAAGAAAAATGATGAAAACTCTGATGACTCTGATGACTATGACTATGATGACTATGATGACTTTGATGAAGAGGAGATTGATGATGGTAAAAATAAAGTAAATCAAAAAGAAATAAGATCAAACAAAAGAGCAAAGAAATCAAACAAAATAGCAAAGAAATCAAACAAAATAGCAAAGAAATCAAACAAAATAGCAAAGAAATCAAACAAATTAGCAAAGAAATCAAATAAAATACCAAATAAATCAAACAAAATACCAAAGAAATCAAACAAAATACCAAAAAAATCAAACAAAATACCAAAGAAATCAAACAGAATATCCAAGAAATCAAACAGAATATCCAAGAAATCAAACAGAGTATCAAAGAAATCAAACAAAATACTACGGAAAGCAAAGTAAATAAATCAAAAATCGAACCCAGTTTAAAATTTTAAATAATAAATAAAAATGAAACTATTAGAACTCGTCATGATTACAAAAAATTCAGGTGAAATTTTACGAAAATGCTTAAAAAGTAATAAAGACTTAATTGATTATTGGACAATTTTGGATACTGGTTCGACGGATAACACGATTTCAATAATAAAGGAAGAATTAAAAGATAAAGAAGGTCAGTTATTTCACGGTGATTTCATTGACTTTTCACAAGCAAGAAATAAAGCAATTGAATTATCCCCAAAATTATGTAAATATATGATAATGCTGGATGATAGTTACATTGTTCATGGACAAGATGAATTAAAAAGTTTATTGAAAAGCAGAAAAAAGTGTTTTTCAATAAAAATAGGAAATTATCGTAATTTGAATTTACAAAACGATTATTACTCCAATCGAATTTTTCCTTCAAATTCAGATTATAAATACATTTACCGTGTTCATGAATTTTTGAATATTCCTCCTAAAGATGTTGAAGTGATACAAAATAATAAAATTTTTATAAATGATGTAGAAGTCTATGAACATAAAGTAAGATCTGCAACACGTTTGAATAATGATATTCAGTTGCTTTTGAAAGATTTGGAAGAAAAACCAAACGATTCACACGTTCTATATTATCTTGCGAAAACTTTTTATAATTTGGAAAATTATGAACAATCTTTGAAATATTTTAGTCAATTAGAAAATGAAAAACAAGAAGAATATCGATTTTCTGGATTTTATGAAAGTGCTTGTTTAAAATTACTTTTAACAAATAATTCAAATGCATTTATGAACGAAATGATAAAAATAAGCAAAATATTTCCAAAACGAATTGAACCTTTGTATAAACTATCTATTTTATATCGAGATAAAGGAGAATATAAGAAAGCAAATGATATAATTGAAGCAATTAATAAAGTCAAAAAACCATTTCTTTCTTTTACAATTTTAGAACATGATTTGTATGATTATTTTATTCCTTATCTTGATATTGAAAATAAAATAGCAATAGGAAAATATCAAGTTGCTGTAGATAAATTAAAGTATTTATTGTTAAAATATCCTACAAATCAACCGCTTTTAAACATGAAGTATGCTCTTTGTCATCATGCTGAAACATCAATCTATTTAAGTGTAAACAAAACAATGGTAATTCATACAGGAGGAGAAGAAACTATATTTCAAGTTTGGAATCCACATGGTGATTTGAAAATATCAGGTTCAGAGTTTATGGCAATCAACTTGGCAGAACAGTTTGCTAAACTTGGGTATAGAGTAATAATATTTGGGTGTTTTCAAAATGATGAAATCGATTTTCAATGTATTAAAAACAATGTTCAATACATTGATTACACGAGTTTCTCAGAATTTTGTTTGAAATATACGGTAGATTATCTCATTGTCAGTAGGTATACATCTAATCTTGTGTATTATGATAATGTAAAGAATGTATATTTATGGGTACACGATGTTTTACCTCTAACAAAAGGATCAAAATCTTTTCAAATCCATCAAACAAAATTCAAAAAAATAATAGCAGTTTCAAACTGGCAAAAAGAAAATATAATTAAAAATTTACAAATTCCTGAAAATAAAATTATTGTATCTCGAAATGCTATTATTCCCGATCGTTTTATCAATAAACAAGTAGAAAAAATACCATATCGATTTATCTTTACATCGGATCCGAGTAGAGGTTTAGATAATCTTTTGAAAATGATTCCAAAAATTAAAGAAAAGTATCCAGAAACAACTCTATATATTTTTGCAAATAGAGAAAACATTGATAATGAGTGTATTCAAACAATCGAATCACTCGAATATGTATTTTTAAATAATAGATTAAATCAAAACGAAATAGCAATCGAATTTCTCAAATCAGATATTTGGTTTTATCCAACTCATTTCAAAGAAACATATTGTATCTCTGCAGTAGAAGCAATGTGTTCGAAATGTTTAGTTGTAACTGCAAAATTGGCTGCATTGACTGAAATTGTTGAATGTAAGGGTATTCTTTACAGTTATCCATACAATGAAGAAGAAGTTTTGAAAAAACTATTTTTCACTCTGGAAAGAAAGAATCTAAAAAATCTTTTAATTGATAGAGCTTATCAATGGGCAATGACACAGACATTTCAAAAACTCGCTCATGAATGGATAGAAGCCATTTTATGATTAATTTCAGATACTTTCAAATCTTCTTTTTTTTCAATTCGAAGACGCATTTTTTCTAATTCGGGTATCAAATCCAACAGAAATCGATCCTTTTCACTTTTATCATCTGTAAAGTAAAAAGGTTTCGCGATAATGCAATTATTTACTTGAGTATTGTATACTTCATCGTAATCATCCAAAATCACCGTATTTTGTTTCGTGCATTCTCGGATTTTATACACATCCCACAACATATTCAAATCTTTCGTTCCTCTTTTTAATTTTGATGAGCGTTTTCCATGATATGAAAATAATACATGGTCTAATTTACGCTCTTTTTTGTTTTTTATCAAAATATGCTCGATAATAAACATTGCATATTCTTGGCTTGCTGCAGTCCATACAGACACATTAAAATGTTTGAATAGATAATCCAAAAATTTTTGTAAATGAGGACGTTCGAATATAACATAATAATTATCCATATTCATATACTTGAACTTGGTTGCTTTTCGTTTATTCTTTTCTATTTCATAATATTCCTCTTCATCATCTTCATCATCAAGAAAACGACTCTGTGCTGATATTAATGTTTGATCTAAATCTAAAAATACATAACCTTCTTTCTTCATTTTTTATATGGATTATTTTAATTTAAAATTAAACTTTGATACTTTTAAAATTATGAAAAAATTTTATCTTCTTATATATAGTAAATTTTCATCTCATTCTAAGGATTTGATTAATCTTTTATCGTCTCTTCCTGATATTAATTTGAATTTTCTTTCTATTGACAATGCCAAAACAAGAAAACGTATACTCAATGACAAAAGTCTCAATATCACCAAAGTTCCTACCTTACTTATTGTGTCTGAATTAACTGGTGTTTTACAAAAATTTGAAGGTAATCAGGCTTTTGTTTATTTTCATACTGTTCTTTCACCTCCTCCTCCTCCTGTTACAACTCAACCAGATTATCAACAAGAAGAACAACAACAACAAACTTCTTCTTCTGTAAACGATAATAATCCTCCAAATCATACTATTATTGATCCAGAAAACCATACTGTAATTGAACAAGATGATTATATTGACAATTTAATCGATGATCAAGTAGATAATGTTTCATCTTTCGAAATGGAGGAAAAACCAAAAGACAAAAAAGATGAAAAAAAAGTTAGTCTTATCGCTCAAGCCACTGCAATGCAAAAACTTCGTTTACAAGAAGATGAAATGATGAAAAAAACAAAAACAAGATAATTCTTTTATTTAAAATTTATTTTGTAATTAATAAATGTATCAGCAACCTTTGAAAAATCGTATTGATGTTTTTGACATTGATCTACAAAAAATTGTTACTGAAAAGAATCAATTTTATCTCAACGATTTACAACATAAGTATATTGGTTCGAATTTTGACGATAATCCACAAGTTCAACTATTTTTTAGTTCCGATGTTGTTAATTATATTTCAAAACAATGCACTTCCAGATTACAACATGTTGATTTTATGAAAAGAGACATTATTATTCCTGATAAAAGAATTTTAGAAGTTATGAACACTGTTTTTTTATCTTTTGTCCCAGGCAAAGGTTTTGACGCAAGACAATACACTCCTAAACAATATGTTGAAAGTATGATTCAACAAACTATTGAAAGAATTGTCTACGATGTAGAAAATACTCTCCTTTTAGAACAATGTAATCAGAAAAAAACTGTATGGACTTCTGTTTTAGGTGATTTTAATCAACATCAATTACGTTCTCACGCTCCTATTAAAATTAATAATAAGCATCCAAACAGAATGCAATTTAATATGCATTACTAATTTTTTTATATTTGTTTAATATAAAAAACATGAATATAACACCTCCTACGATGACACCTACTCGATTAGTCAAACATCGAGACAAAATTGTTTCTATTCCTGTAGGAACTCCAAAAACTGTTGATAATATATTCTTTAACGATTTACAAGGTTTTGACATGATTATTTCTTCTATTATTAAAGAAAAGGAAACAAATGGCATTACATTTGCTATGAAATTACTTGGAAGTTATAAGTTTTTTTATAACTTGACTGACAGAGAAATTCAAAATTTCGCCTATCTCACTGGTATTGTTGCTCCTTATGATTCAACAAAACTTGAAAATATTGAAGCTGATATTTATAAAATTATTTTTCCCAAATTCACTTCAAAGTATCAAGATTTAACTGAACTTACGAAACAAAATTGGCTTGAATGGAAAATTTCTATTTTTAAAGATTATATTCGAAATGGTGTAAATGATTCAAACCACAACCTTTTGAAAGTTTTAAAGAAAGATAAAAAAGATGTTTTAAATAAAACACTTGACAATCTTATCAACGAAAAATGTTTCGATAACAGTGTTAAATTCAATCCTTTTATTGGTTTTTTTGTTTCAAAGCCAATGGATAAAGGTCAATTACTTGCAATCGACGATACTGGAAATATACAGGTAATTGAGGAAGAAAACAAAGATAAATATATTCCTATTGGTACTTATTATATGGATAAAAGATTCGATGGTAATAAAGTTGTTCGACTAAATCAATATTTGGCTTCTTTACTCATATTTGTCGACTCCGTTTTGAATAAAAGTATTTTGAAGTTTATGAATGAAAAGAACATGTCTTATTTGGATGAATTCAAAGAAACTTCTTTTACAGTTAGTGACGGAGGTAAAAAAAAAATCAAGAAGAAATCACTTCGAAAATCAGCCAAAAAATCAAAAAAAATTAAAAAATTCAATATAATAAAAAATGATATCAAAAAAAACTCCATATAAAATATATAAGCGGGGAAAAAATGTATATCTCGTGGAAACAGTAAATAATGCACTGAATATTAATTTGGATGATTTGAATGATTTTGAAGAATTGAGAAACATATTGAAAAAATTAGCAAAAGACTCTGAAAAGAATCCATCAATACGTTTCGAGATTCTTTACATTCTGCAATATTATAAATTGGTTCAAAATATATCGGATGATGTCTTACGTGAATTAAGTAGTTGTGGAGGAATAAAAGTATGCAATCCACAAATAATTGAAAAATATAGAGATGAAATTAAAACTCAAATATTTCCAAAATTTTTTGAAACATATCCAGATGTTGTTGATTTTACAACAGATAATTGGAAAGAATGGTTGGGACAACTTGCAGATAAATATGCTAAACTTGGAACACACTATGTTCAAGGTTTTGATGTTAAAAAAGCAATAACAGTCTATTATCATTATAATAATAAAACATTCAATGTTACAAACATTGATGAGAATAAGATCAACGAAGTAAAGATAAAATTTCTTGATAACAACTTGAAATTAACTAAAACTCAATTATTTAGAAATAATTTAAATGGAACACTTGTTTTTACAAGTGCTTTTAATAACAACAAATTTAATAATAACGATATAATTAATGAAACAAATAAAGTCATTAATTGGGATAAAATAGAAAAAAATGATGATTCAACAAACGATGTTTTTAAAATAGTTTTGACTTTTAATGATAATACTGTAACATCAAATATTTATTATGTAAACCAATATTCATACATTGATTTTATCGATTCCAGTTTAGAAAAAATGATGAAAGATTATCAAATTGAGAAAAACGTTCATTTAGATGATTACAAACAATTTCCAGACGGAAAAAAAAAGAAATAGATTTTTATTTAAAAATAAAATAAAAATCGATAAAATATTTTTTTATTTCTATAAATAAAAAATGATGAATATAGCAAACAGATCAGCACCATTGAGAATGTACAAAAAAGGAAACCAAGTTTATTTTTTGAACGCACCAAAACAAGTCGATATTGATTCAGAGGAACTAACTGATCTTTCTGAAATTGTTGATGAAATTAAAGCTGCAGGTGTAGCTCCAGGCAGTAAATCAGCACAATTAAAATTAATAAAAAATTATACTCAGCTTTATGGTTGGGACAGAGAACAAGTACTTGATATTGCTGAACAAGCTGGATTAAAAAAATTAGAAACAGATAGTTTACAAACCGCTTCAAAGGAGATTTGCCAAGTAATTTTCGACAAATATGTAAAAAGATATGGAAATGATATTGAAGAATTTACTTCTTCTCAAAATTGGATAGCATTTAAAGAAGAAGAATACAAAAAAATCGTCAAACAAGGCACTTCAAACATTCCTTTTGTATCAATAGTTGATCAATATAAAATTCCATTTAATCAAAGGAGAAATAAGTTAGGAGAAGTACAATTTCCTGTTTCTTCAGGACGTTTTTCTGCAAAAGAAAACGATTATTTACTTAAACTTGTACCAATAATTGCACTTTATGACAGAGAATTGAACAAATGTTTAAAAAAAGAGTTGAAGAAGAGAAAAGAATCGGGTATGGATGAATATCAACAACAAGATGGTAAAAAGAAGAAGAAATCACCCGCTAAAAAGTCAGTTTCTAAAAAGTCAGTTTCTAAAAAGTCAGTTTCTAAAAAGTCAGTTTCTAAAAAGTCACCTGCTAAAAAGTCTGTCACCAAGAAGGCAAGCAAAAGCAAAAGCAAAAGCAAAAGCAAAAGCAAGAGCAAGAAGGCAAGCAAGAAGCCAAAGAAAACTGTAAAAAAGAGTGATGGTAGTAAACTTGGCGAGTGGATGAAAAGATTGTCAAAAAGACATTAAATTTAATTATGATTGAAAAATATTTTTATTTAGTATAAATAAAAATATGAATAGTTTAACAGATATGACAGTTGATACAAGACCATTACGAATGTTTAAAAAAGGAAATCAAGTTTATTTTTTTGATGCTCCAAAACAATTGGATATTGATTCAACAGAAATAACGGATTATAACGCAGTTGTTGATCAAATAAAGAACGCAGGTTCAGAAACGAATAAATTAAAATTATTAAGAAATTACAGTCAACTTTATGGTTGGACAAGAGAACAAGCACTTTCTATAGCTGAGGAAGCAGGAATTACAGTAATAAAAGCGGACAAATTACAATCTGTTTCATATGAAATTTGCAATGTTCTTTTTGATAAATATATGAAAAAATATGGAAATGATATTGAAGAATTTACTTCTTCTGAAAATTGGAAAATGTTTAAAGAAGAAGAATTTACTAAAATATTAAAAAATGGTACTGCCGATATTGCTCCTGTAAAAATAGATAACTTACGGCAATTTTTAAAATTCAAAAAAGGTAAAACAGATAAAGATTTTAAATTTGATGAAAATGAATACGCAAAACACGTTAATACTATTTATTCAATTTCAACAGGTGCTTCGTGGTCTTGGATGGATTTGTGGAATTATGTAAATTCTTTGGGTGTTTTACCTTTGCAAACATCATCTACTACACCAGCAGATCCAAACAAAATTCAAATTCACTATTTAACAAAAATGGGTTTAGTGCTTAAGTATTATGACAGAGAATTGAATAAATGTTTAAATAAAGAGTTGAAAAACAGAAGAGAGTCAGGTATGGATCAATATGTACAATTAGATGGTCGTCGTCGTAGACGAAGAAGTCGCCTTCATAGCGATGGAAGAAAAACAAAATCAAAAACTGGTAGAACATTAAAAATAAAAAAAAGTAGTCGTAAATTGAAAAAGTCAAAAAAAAGTGATGGTCGTAAGAAAAAATCTAAGAAAAGATCTAAGAAAAGATTATCAAAACGAAATTAAAAATTTAATTTTTCTTCGTATAAAGAAGCGATAGGTTTGAAAACATCAGTATTACGAATAAAGCCATGACTTTCAAATTTTGTCTTGTTAAAATTGTCTCTAAACTGAGAAATAGTTAAATGTCCACCATATTCTTGTAATAATCTCCAATGAGGAGAGGGATTGATAATGATATTATTAACATTAAACATATCTTGATATAATTTTGCTAATAATAAGTCAGAGAATTCATAAAGTTTATTATGTTTATTGTCTTTAATAAAAGCTTTACAGCAATTAAAAGAACAGAAAATCCCATCCGTTTCATAGTATTCATTTTGATTGATATCAATAGAAGAATTATGAGAAGATTTAATAGGAAGAAAAACGAAATTTGATTCAGAATTTAATAAATCTGATCGTTTTTTAGTAATGTTTTCTTTAATGATATAATTATCTTTACTGACTTCAGAGTAATAATTTTTGACCGCTTTTTTTGAAATATATTGAATGGGGCAACCGATAGGAGAAGAATCGAATTTGTTTCTGCACCAAAAACAATTATATTTCAAGTATTTAACATTTTGTCCTTTTTTGAAATCAATCATAGAAATATTACATTGATAAATTCTTTTTGTTTCATCGAGAAAAGAAATAACATCTAATGAAGCATCGTTGTTAAGTTCTGGTAATTCAGTTAATTTGGTAGAGTTTTCAGGTAAATTTTCATCGACAATGGAAATATTAGAAACAATGGTAATACCGTATTTTTGGTCAACTTTTTCAGTGTTAATGTTTTTGTGCAATGTAAAAATGTATTTTTTACTTTTTCTTTTTTTTTTAACGACAGAAGAGTTCATTTTGGAAAGTCAAAATAAAAAAAATAAAAAAATCATTTTTATATAAAATGGAACTAAAAATAAGTCATCCAAACATAGGTAAATGTGAAAAAAAAGGTGAATATAGTGAAGAGCAAAAAAAAGAATGTCGAGAGTGTTTATCGAAAGAAGGAATGTTTTATTGTGAACAATGTCAATCATCAATGAATGTGAAACAATATTGTGATCCGCGTCGTCTGGTAGCAAAACGATTAGAACAATGTGAAAAACCATGTTATCAAGTATCAATGGAAAGAAATCAAGTATGTTCAGATGATTTTGATTGTAAAAGAAAAGAAATATGTAAAGAGAATAAATGTAAAGAGGGATGGGAAGGAGTATTATAAAATAAAAAATATTTTATAAATACAACCATTTGTAGAAAACGGATTCTAAATCGAGACGTTGAAAAGAAATAGGGTCATTGAATCTATTGCAATAGGAATGGACTAATTCTTGGGCTAAATGAATAATATCAGATCTTGTATTTTTCAATTTCCAACAAACGGAACAATTACCATGCTTGTTGAAAGAGACAATATCTTTTTCTTTTTTCCCGTAAAGTCTAACGAGATAGAAATGTCCACAGTCGTGATGAGCAAATAAAGTTTTATTGAGTTTAAGATTTTTATACAATTTCTCCTTCAAATCATAAAGTTCTAAGGAAGAATAAGGTCTGTTAGGAGGAACATATTGAATTTCTAAAATAGAAGACATTTGTTAAAAATGAGTAAATATTTAAACTTGATTATTAAAGGTAATAATAGTTTCAAAAGTCTCTAATGCAGCGATAACAGTGCCAGAATTTTGATAGGAGAATTTATCTTTTTTGGAAGTATGTAAAAGAGTAATAATGATAGGAAATTCTACACAAGAATAAGTAGAAGCGTCATCTTGTATGTTAGTTCTATTGATAACAACATTAAGAGGAGAAGAGGACGAAGGAGAATACGAATGAGTAAGGCAATTATATTGTTCAAATAAAGTTCTTGTTTGAAGAGAAAACCATTTCAAATTTTTCATTTCATCAACAGAACCAATAGAATAAGAATTAATAGAAGTAATAAGAATAAGATATCTACATTCTTTGGATAAAAGACAAAAGAATTTCACAGCATACATAGAAAATTGAGCATCATTTTTAATTTTAGTCATAGTAGGATTACCAAAATAATTAACAAAAAGAGAGTAAAGATAATCTTTTATAGGATTAAAATCATCAAGAATTTCACCATAATTTGACATAGTTTATAAAAAAGAGATGTTTTTTTAAATTACTCTTCATCATCGTGAATAGAAGGGAATAAAACGTGAGCTTGTTCGTAAGAAATAATAGGTTTTTCAAGTCTTTTATTAACAAAATTATGAAAGTCAACGAAAAATTCAAAGAGATTTTTTCTGGAAGCACAAATATCAGGAAGAAAATCTTTAATCTGTTCAATAAAAGCAGTAGCGTGAAGTTTGCAAGTTTGACAAGGTAAAAGTAAAGGAATAGCAGTAATGATATTTTTCATTTTTTCGGCATAAATAGGAGAGGCTTCAATAGGGTAGTGAGAAGCAGCATTGTGTAAAGTGAACCAAATAGGAGGACCAAAAACGTGAGGTAATTTATTATTGACTCCATGATAATTTTCTTTAACGTTTTTTACGTCATCAACGACGAGTAAAACAGGTTCATGTGCTTTATGTAAAGTTGAATCACTTGGATAATAAATTTGACTAACAGTTTTATAATAGGGAGCTCTTGATGTCATTTATTAGTTGAAATATTTTAATTTTAATTGGTATTATTTTTTGAAAAGCAAATATATCATTTTAAAATAATATAATGATTTGTATAAAAATGGAAAAATTACAAAAAGTATTCGATGGTTGTCGAAAACATAAAATTTATATCAACTTGAATAGTTCATGTTTGTTTTCACCTTGTAAAGATGAAGTAGATCCAGAAATAAATTATGTCGGTTTTATTTATAGTATAAGTGATGAAGAGGAAGTATTAGAAAGTATAAGTGACGAAGGAAGTTCAATTATAAGTTATCGAGTAACAGGATTACAAAATAATGGAAAAAAAATCAGAGATTTGTTTTGTGCAATGCTGATAACTTATAATTTTCGTCCGTTTTTGAATGAAAAGACATATTATAATTCAGAAAATGAAATATATGAATATAATGTGGATATACTGATAACAGATAAAGAATTTCCAAATCTTATAATAAAAGTAGATGAAAGCGATGATTTTGATGAATATTTTGAGGAAGAAATGGAAGGAGAAGAAGATATGGAAAAGTATGAAGAAGAAATAGAAGAAGAACCAAGTGACGGAGGAAGTGATGAAAAAGAGGAAGAAAGTGATGAAAAAGAGGAAGAAAGTGATGAAAAAGAGGAAGGAAGTGATGAAAAAGAGGAAGAAAGTGATGAAAAAGAGGAAGAAAGTGATGAAAAAGAGGAAGAAATTGATGAAAAAGAGGAAGAAAGTGATACAAAAGAGGAAGAAAGTGATACAAAAGAGAAAGAAAGTAATGAAAAAGATGAGATAATTGATGAAGAAAAGAAGATAATTGATGAAAAAGAAGAGATAATTGATGAAGAAAAAGAAAAGAAAACTGATGAAAAAGAGGAAGTAGGAGAAGAAAAGAAAAGTTCTTTACCAGTGAAAAACAAAAGAGGATATAAAAAAACCTGTAAAGAAGAATTATCAACAGAAGAAAATGAGTATGCCGAATTAAAAAAAACTGATTTACTTGTATTATGTGAGAATCTAAAAATAACAAAATGGGCAGAAAGAACGGTAAAAAGTTTGAATAAAGGAGATTTAATAAAGGCTATTGTTAGTCATAAATTGTCAACTACAAAATAGTCAGACCATAAAAAATAATGTCATCTTTAGGAGTATACATAGATGAAGTGTTTAACACGTATATTGAAAAATTATCAACAGAATATACATTGAATAAAGAAGATTTGAGGAGAATATTCAATGAATGTTTTACAAAAACTACAAAAGTATCTGTTGTAAAACCAACGCCAACTGAGTCACCAAAAGAAGCAAAAAAAGAAGCACCAAAAGAGAATAATTTGTGTGAATATATGTATTTAAGAGGAAATAAATCAGGAACAACATGTACCTCAAAAAAGAAAAATCATGATCAATTTTGTGCGAAACATATTCCAAAAGAGAAGGAAAAGGAAAAAGAAAAAGGATATAAAATGAAATCAGTGCCAGAAATAACAACAAAAGAAGAAGATCAATCACATAAAATTTTGAAAAAAAATAAAATAATTGATAAATGGTGGCATGAAAAATCAAAACTTGTTTTCAAATCTGACATAGATAAAATAGTGTTTGCCACTTATAAAAATAATGTTTTAGAGGATTTAACAGAAGAAGATATAGAATTGTGTCAGAAATATGGGTTCAAATATGATATTCCTGTAAAAGAGCCACAGCAAAAAAAACAAAAAATGGATGATAGTATCAAGGAGATAAATAAGTCAGCGAAAGATGTTGAGTATTATATAAAAAAGATGATTAAGGAAGAAGAAGATGAAGAGGACGAAGAAGAAGAGGAAATGGAGGAAGAAGAGGAAGAAGCAGTTGAAATCAAAGAAGAGATGGTTGAGGAAGAAGAGGAAGATGATGACGAAATGGAGGAAGAAGACGAAATGGAGGAAGAAGAAGAGGAAGAAATGGAAGAAGAGGAATAAAGTTTTTAATTTTCTTAAATTAAAAACATTTAAAAATAATAAAAATGGACATAGATATGATAGAAAATTTACATAAATATAAAAAAGAGATAAATGAACTAACAACAGAAATCAACAGTATTCAACCTCTGAAAGTAATAGATGAAAAGAAAGTAGTCGAACCAACAATAAAAATATCAAGTAGAGTTTATATATTCATAAGTATAGCAATAATAATAGTAAGTATAATATTATTAATTTATAATCGACCATTTTTTGTTTTGAAACAAACAGATATAGAAGGAACAAAAGCGATAAAGAATTATGAACTGGATTATACGAAATTGTCAGTAGTGACATTGTTGGAAATGATGTTGTTATTTTACATATTCAATGTCTTATGAAAGATAAGGTTTGAAAATAAAGTAACAAAGAGAAAAGAGGATAGTTTTAATCAAAGTGATAATGTAATTATCTTTAAAACAGGGAAATAAAGAAGAAACTAAATTGTCTGAATACTTTGTAGAGAATAATAACAAAAGTAAAAAAATAAAAATAACATCATAAAAAAACATATTTGTGCATTCTTGTTGTTGTGTTGAAATAGTATTTAAAATTTCCAATTCGAGTTTTGAAGGTATAGAATTATCAATAGGTAATTGGTTAATATAATCGAATTTAATTGTCATTTTAAAAAAGTGTAATTATAATTTTAAGTTAATAAACATGCCTATTTCATTAGAAAAAATTGAGGATATGTTAGCATCAAAAGGATTCGTTCCACGAAATTATTTTACTTTGGAAGATTATTGTATATATATCGAAGTATATAGTATAACAGATGCAAATACATTCATGTTGTATATATCGTCTCGATATGAATTAAAGGTGCGAAATCGTGAAAATATATATAAATTAATGTATATGGAGTTTACAGACGAAGGAGATATAGCGAGTGAATATGCAGAACAGTTAGACAAAATCGATATATCGCAGTATTATAATGATTTTGATATGAAAATAGCGATGAATCAGTATAATGTGGATATGGAACAAAGATTAAAAGATAACTATCAACATGAATTATTCAAGGATATAAAAAGAAAGGATAAAAAGAACTTACGAGATGTCTACCGTCAATTGAAGCGATTTATGTTTTGTGTACAGAATATGCGATATAAATTAAGTATTTTTTATAAAAATTATTTTTGTTCGATAACAAAAGATGATGAATTAGATGCATTTTTGATTTATAATTTTCCATCACAAGATGAAAACAAGTTATATATTTATATCGACTTGAAAACATTTTTTGAAAAATTGGATTACATAGTAGAAGATATAAGAGGAATCAAAACAGGTATACATCGTTTATTAGATCAAAATCAAATAAAACATAGTAAAATTTTGAATGAAATGTTAGAAAATCGTGTAACAGTTTTTCAAGTATCAGCGAAAGTAGCACAAAAAAAACAAGAACTGAATATATGTTGTCGAGAATATGAAAAATTACTGGAGGAACTGAATAAGAATGAAAAGATAACGATGGATAAAATCCACGAAGCAACACTAAAATATGCAGATTACAGTCTGAAAGGTTTGCACTATGATATGGAACGAACGCATCTACTAACAAATTTGAATAATGATTTATCGAAAATCAATGTTTTGAAAAAAGATGTAATTAATAATATATTAAAAATTAGATGGAAATACGAAACTTTAACTTTAAAAATGGATAAAATATTATTTGATAATTCAATAATGATACACGAAATATCGAAAAACTTTGAACAATTTGGAGAAATTTAAGACAATTTATTTCTTTTAAGAAAGTTCGCCTTGGATTCAGAAGGATGTTTGTAGAAGCAAATTTTGGTTTCATTGGTATTGGAATAAATCATATTTTTTACAGTAATAAGTTTACACTTATCAGCGAAAGAGCAATTGAGAACATTCAATTCATCAATGCTGTGAGCAAATTTGCAAGTTTTGCCATGTGAACACTTTTTTTTCAAAGCGATGGACTTGCAAATTTGAGTTTTTTCAAAGTTTTTTTTGATAGTAATCTCAATAGGTTTATCATTTTTAATACATTCAATAACCTTATTAATGACAGTTTGTTTGAAATTTCTAATAATAAAGTTATCTTTTGTTTCATTCGGATGTAAAAAAGAACAAACTTTATCTTGATGATTCTTATATTGATTATTTTCGCAAATAATCAATTTACAATTATTACCAAAAGCACATTCCAGTATATTCAAATCACTGGATGAATGAGCAAACTGACATTTCTCACCATAGACACAATTCATACCATTCATGATTGAATTGCATAAGCGAGTTTTGGAATTTTCAACGTTTTTTTTGGTGTTTTTCTTTTTTTCAGAAATATCAATCCATTTTTCATCAGTAATAATTGGATCATTTTGCTCTTCAGGAATAATATTTTGGATAGGTTTAATCTCTTTTTTTGATTTGAAGGAAGATAAGGAAAGAATAGGAAAATCAGTATCAAATTTCTTGTTAAAAGAAGGAACAAAAGTAGATTTCTTATTTGAACCCCAAGTGAGAAAAGGAGTAATTTCATTCTTTTTTTCTTCGTCATCATTTTTTTCCTCTTTTTCAATAATATCAGTTTTTTTTACGGAAGAGATAATGGTAATTTCAGGTTTTCTACTTTTTTGGTTGAATAGAGAATGTAATTTTTGTTTTTTTATAAATGCATCCATAGATAAATTTGTTTTAACTCGTGAAAGTTCATTTTGATGTTGATTTTCTTCTTCACTTTCACTTTCACTTTCATCTTTAATAAAATCATCATCTTTGATATTCAAAGAACTATCAGAGCAATAATCTTCCCAGTTTTCGTATAGACTTGTCATGTTTTGAAGAATTTTGAAACATAAGTGGGAAAAAATCAATTTTATCAAAGAAGATTTAAAGAAATGCATTTTAACTATAAAAAAATGACAACAAAGCAAAAAGAAGGACTTAGCAAGAACAAATCAGCATATTTGCATTTTTGTTCCCAAGAAAGATTGAAGATTAAGAGTGAACAACCAGATATTAAAAGCACAGATATTGTAAAAGTAATGGGAGAAAGATGGAAGGGTCTTTCTGATAAGGATAAAGAGCAATATGATGCTTTGGCAAAAGCCGATAAAGAGAGATATTTGGGAGAAAAGCAAACATATTTGGAGCAAAATCCTCCTGTAAAGAAAACCAAGTCAAAGAAGAAGAAGGAAGAGGTTGTAGAAGAAGTCGAGGTAGCGACTCCACCTTCTCCACCAGTAGAAGTGGAAATTACAACAGAGCCAGAACCAGTTGCAGAGGAATCTGTAAAAGCAGATGAAAAGAAAGTGAAGCGTCAGCCAAACAAGTATTTGAATTTTTGCAAAGCTCATCGTCCTATTCTAAAGGCACAAAAACCTGATTTGCAACAGAAACAAATTCTGACAGAATTGAGTACCATTTGGAAAGGAATGAGTGAGGCAGAACAAGCAAAGTATATCTAATTGACTTTTTATTTTATTCTTTTTTGTAGAATAAAATAATGAAAGAACTTATAAATAAGTTAACACATTTAGGAGATTTAATAGCGATTTTAGGATTTATATTTTTGATTATATATTTTGCCTCAATTGCAAACAAAACTATATTCGAAAATTTACTTTTAATCTTTGTAATATTCGCATTGATCGCTGTTATAGTTTTCTCAATAAATCACTATACTGATTTCTTTTTGTCAGGAAGACTGTAAAAAAAGTATGATATTTTTTATACAAGTTTTGCTGATTTTTCGATTATTGTTAGTAACAATTTTATCGAGACAATTAGAATTTAATTTGATAGCATCAATTAAATTATGTATAGTTTTATATTCTTTCATAATGGCAATAGCAGTAACACTATTGACAGATGGAATTTGACATAAAATAATTTCCCCGAAATTCTCAACATTGACATTATCATTTTTTTTCTTTTTTACAACAGATGTATATGTTTTTATTTCGTCATTCTTTTTTTCATAAAAACCTTCTTTACAATCGTTTTTTGCTATTTTAGTTGCAAATTGGAGTAATAAAGAAGCAGTTTCTTTTATATCAAAAGTTCGTAAAAGTGAAAAACCTTTAAAGTAAGTAAGAGAACAAAATGAAGATAATATACTTTTTTTTTCATGTTGAATCGGACCTTCGATAAGATAATAAATATAATGATTGAAAAGTGGATATCCATCTAATCGAAAACTTTGTTCAGTATAACGATTATCTTTAAAACTCGCCAAAAGATCATTAACAGTTTTTCTTTCAATTAAAACTCTATCAATTTCATCCGACGATTGAATAATAATATCAGCAACTTCTAAAGGTTTAGGGATAATTTGAATATGATTATAAGACTTTTCATCTTGTTTTTTAATAAATTCAAGTTCTTGAATTAATTTAACTTCTCTTGAATCAATAATTATGTTCATGATATATTTAAAGAATTTAAACTTTAAATTTTCAATGAAGTTCCAAATGTATTTTCAAAAGTAACATAGATATAAAAAAAGCGATCCAACATTTCATCTTGATTTTTAACTTTCGCAGATTTTCTGGTTAAATATTGTTCATATAAAGATCTCATAAGCATAGAAGGACAAATCATAATATCATCAGCAAAAATAAAAATAGCAGTAGCACTATCAACATTCATATTTTTTCGAATACTGACAATAATTTGACTTGCAGGAACATCATCAGGAACGAGATATTTATATTTTTTTAATTTAGGAACATTATCATCACATTCAACAATAACGGGAATGTGATTTGGATATTTGCAAAGAATTTTCTTGGATTCAGCGATTCTATCAGTAAGAGAAAAATTATCTCTAAAAGATTGCTTTTTAGTGAAAAACATTTTTTTATTATTATACAGTTTTATTTAAAAATCAAAATTACAAATTAAAACACTAAATTAAAAACTTTTACATTCAAAATATTCAATACAGAATAAAAATTAGGTGAAGTCGACGGAATAATCCCAGATTCCAATAAAGATAAAGGAGTTAATCCTTTTTTATTGACAACATTATAATTCATAGTCGTCATAAGTAACGTTTCAGCAATATACAATTTATTTGATTTAATACAAGTATGTAATAGCGAGTCCCCGTCTTTATTGATAACATTTAAATCATATCCATTTGCAATTGCGATATTAATGAAAACTGGATAATTATTCCTGATGGCAGAGAATAGAATGGTCTCATTATCGTCATTGATCATAGAAAATCCAATTCCATCAGAATAAAGTGTAGTAATCAACGAAATCCATCGAACTTCAATTGCAAAATTCATTAAATTTATTTGTTGTTTTGTTGTAAAGAGAGATTTGTCATTTTGTAAATAGAGTAAAGCCAATTCATAAAATGAGAAAAAATTAGGTATTGTCATCATTTTATCACTCTCTTCAATCCCGTAGTTGGTTACTGTATAGTTGACAATTGTCAACGACTAAAAAATAACAACATAAAATAATGGATCACCTCGAATTCTACAAAAAAATATTCAGTAAACAAAAAATATATGAAAGTAAAGCGAATCTTTTACAACGAGAAGTGATAATCAGATGGCTAAATAATAAATTAACAAATTATTGCATCATCAATACATTGGATATATCAAATAAACGAGATATATTTTTTTCGTGTGTATCGATACTGGATAATTATATAAATAAAAGTAATGACAAAGTGAATCATTTAGTAGGAATAACTTGTTTATTCATTTCATTAAAAATGGAAACGGTTGACGCAACATTTAAAATAGACTTTTTTGTTCATTGTATAATAGGATATATGCAAACATTTAGTTACAATGATGTAACAATGGAAATAATAAAAACAGAAAAAAAGATTTTAAATGTTTTGAAATTTGAATTGCATCATATAACTGGAGTGAATAACTTTTTACATTTATTATTTGAATTAAATGATGAAAAGAATAATGAGTTGAAAGAAATAACATGGTATATAGCAGAACTGAGTTTGTATTCGCTACCGAAAATAACACCGTCTTTACTGGCGATAAGTGCATATATATTATCTAAATTAAAAATTCGAATAGAATATGACACTGTAAATATAACAAATGCAATAGAGAGTCATAAACTAATAGAAATGAGTTTACATAATTATAATGATGTGCGAAAAAGTGTAGTATTTTTGAATAAAATGGTTACAATGGATAATGAAGTATATAAAGATTATATCGAAATTCCAATAAAAAAATATTTTAAATAAAAAATAAATTCTCTTGACTATCTATAAAAATGAATACAGTTAGCGTTAATGGTTTATCATGTTCTTATGCTCGATTGGGAAAATATAGCAATTGTGCATCTGCAGAAAAGTCAGTATCTCCTTCCGTTGTAGCACCAGTTGCTCCAGCCCCTGTTGCTCCAGTTGTTCCAGCCCCTGTTGTTCCAGCCCCTGTTGTTCCTGCACCAGTTGCACCAGTTGCTCCTGTCGTAAAGAAAGAATCTTTTGATCCATCCCCTACTACTTTACCAGTGACAAAGCCTTCGGCAGTAAATTACACACCTTCTTATACAGTACCCAACTATGGACCAGTTAGACCTACTTTGGTTGCAGCAGGAAATAGTTGTGCAGGTTATCCTAATATTATGGATGCATACGGAAAAGATGCCGGAAATTGTGTAACAAATTACATTAATAATTAATTAATAAAATTTTATTTTTTTGTTGAAAATAAAATATAAAATGAACGTGATTAATCAAAAACCACCAAGCGAAAGTCAAATATTAACTCCAGCGTTTAATAATATTGCATCAAATATCAAAATTCCATCTTATGACGGAATAAATGATGTAAAAGTGAGTGAAATGAGAACAAATTATGTGGAAAGAATGAAAAAACTGGAAAGAGGAGAAATAGATCCCAAAAGCCAATCAGCAGGTGGAGGTAGTTTTTATACAGTAAATTACACTAAAGCTAAAAGTAACAGTGAATATGGATATCAATCATATAAAAGTGCGTATGGTGAAGGATGTGTTCCATATTATGATTAAAGAATTCCAGTAAAATCAAAATTTTCTTCAAAATTCTCTTTAAAGAAAGGTAAAAGTTGTTGAGTTGAAAGTTTTAAAAGAATATTTTGAACTTTAGTTTTATTTTTTACGATAATTTCTTTCATATCAAGAATAGGAATAACAGAAAGAAATTTTTGTATTAATAACATATTACTATTAACAATGACTACTTTTGCTAATTGTTCGACTAAACGAGGAGTCAAAGTAGTATTAACGAAATCATTTAGTTCTTTATCAGTCTGCATTTTTGCGATAGTATATAATGATTCAGAATCTGTAAAAATTTTATATAAATATTGTTTTTTGTATCGAATGTCTAAATTAAAAAAGTATTTTTTGATTTCTTCGTTCGACAAAAGTTTAGAAAACTCAAAAGGATTAGTAGAAATAAGTATTGAAAGTTTTTTATCACTTAAATTTCTAATAAAAGTATCATAATTATCTTTTACTTGGGTTTGAAAAGAAGAGTAATTCATTTTATTTAAAAAGAAATAAATAAAATCAAAAAAAATTAAACATCAAGTTTTTCTTCTATTTGTTCTCTACATTTTGATATAATTTGTAGAAAATAATTATACGCAGGTTTTGTAAATTCGGCTGTAATGGATGAAACAATGACTTTACCAGAATGAAAAACTAAAAAAGTCGTGTATCTGTCTTTATTAATCTTTTTTTCTTGTTCTTTAGGTGATAGACGCTTCATGTATTCACCATAAGATAAATATGAAGTAATTTGCTTTTTTCCGATATATTGAATCTGTTTTAATTCCATATTTTGAATATTACCAGTAATAGGAATTTTGATATTAACACCAGTGTATCCAAAAGAAGTTTCTAAAAGAGAATGAAATTCAGTCTGTGTACTCATGTATTTTGCAAGTTTTTCTCTATCAATGAGAAAACCTAAACTAAAATCGATATTACGCATAGCAGGAATAAAAATAGCCTCAACCGCGGAACCACGTGAAAAAGTAAAAATATTATGCTCTTCATCTTTGATTAAATTCCAAATATGTTCAATGCATCCTTCAGCGTGTTTATCAAATTTAGCACCAGTAATTTGAAACATTCCATTTTGACAAATTTTAAAGTTAATTGGTTTATTATCGAGAATAATTACAACGGTAAAACTATTGCGAAACCATTTACTTTTCTTTTTTTTCAATGATTTTTTTGCTTTCAAATCAACACCTTTCAATTGATTTTCATATTTTAAAGTTACAATAGCACCATCTTCAACAATAGAAGTAACATCACTTGGTGAAAATAGTTTCTTTTTTCTACCACGTTTTTTCTGAACAGCAGTGTAAGGAGTAATGGGTAAAAAATCGAATAATTTTTTTAAATTCAGGACAAGATTAGTCATAACAATGAATGTCTTTGTTGATACAACAATATCATCAAAGTCAGGGTAAACAATATTATTAGTAGTCATTTATGTTATTTAAAGCAAATTTCTCTTTATATATCATTTTTTCAATTTAAAACAAATATTTTCCATCTTTTGCTTATTCAATGATCATAATATAAAAAATATCAAAATTCAACTTTATTAAAATATTTTCTAAAGTTATTTCAAAAAAATCATCGTCTAATATCATTAAACGTTCGTTTGTAATTGTTATTAATAAAATTTCACTTATAGTGACTCTTTTAATGTATTCAAAATTTCCAAAATCATCTTTGTAAGAAATTTTCAATTCATATCCAGTATCATTTATAATTGATTCATAAGAATATATACAGTTATTTTCATCGTAATGGATCTTTTTATCATTTAATCGTAAAATAATTTGTTTAAGTTCATTTATAAATGGATGAAAATTTCCAACATAATAAAAAATCTTTGAAGATAATTCTTTTGGTAAAAGTTTTATTTTATTCTCCATTTTTTGATTTTTTATTATAAAAAACTTTCTTTACATCATTTTTCTTTGATATATTAATAGATTTAAAAAAACCGTTATTATATGGAAAAAAATGTTAAAAATAATCGTTAACAATGAATTGTTATCATTTCAATGTCCTCACTGTAATTTACCAATAGATGTATTAAAAACAGATCTAAATTGTTGTATTTTTCGACATGGAATTTATAAAAATACATTTCAGCAAGTTGATCCTCATTTGAATAAGTCAATGTGTGACAAATTAGTTGAAGAAAATTTAGTAATTGGATGTTGTAAACCATTTGAAATAATAAATGTAAACGGTAATTATTATGTTCAAAAATGTGAATACAAATAAAAAATTGTGTATATATAAATGCCTTATGATCCAAATAAAAAACCGGAATCAGCACTTGCAAGATATCTTGAATCAAAAAATATACAATTTAACAGAAATAAAGATTTAGTAACATGGACTACTCAAGAGTCAAGAAAACTTGATAACAGTATAAAAACAATGTTAGGTGCAAAATTAGATTTATTTGAAATTAAATCTAAATTAAATTCTAATATTCCATGTAATTTGCATTATTTTTCATTTGTTAAAAACAAATTGGATCAAAGAATCAATAAAGTTCAAAATCAACTTTTCAAACAGAATCCAAAATCTTTTTATACACGTGTAAAAACAGGGATGTTACCAACAAACTATTACTTGGAAGAAAATGAACCAATACCAGAGTATCAACCAAGAAATTTTGAAAACGAACTTGAATGTTGTGAATTTAATAGGAAATTGTTAGTTGAAATCAAAGACCAGTTGGAAATACTAAATAATTCTTCTATTGGAGGACGTTCTCGCAAAGGTTCTTCTCCTATACGTAAAGGTTCTTCTCCTATACGTAAAGGTTCTTCTCCTATACGTAAAGGTTCTTCCCCTACACGTAAAGGTTCTACTACTACACGTAAAGGTTCTTCTCCCATAAGTAAAGGTTCTTCCCCTATACGTAAACGTTCTTCCCCTATACGTAAACGTTCTTCCCCTACACGTAAAGGTTCTTCTAAACGTAAAGGTTCTTCCCCTACACGTAAAGGTTCTACTACTACACGTAAAGGTTCTTCTCCCATACGTAAAGGTTCTTCCCCTATACGTAAGGGTTCTTTCCCTAAAGGTTCTTCACGTGTTCGGAAAAGTTCTCCTAAACGATCGACAAAGGAACAGTCATCACCTCAGCGACAAAATAATTCTGATGAACAAAATGCATCAAAAACATTCGCAAAACAAGCAAAGCAAATTTCACCTACACCTTCTCCCTCACCTTTAAAGAAAACAAATAAGAAAAAACGTAAAATTATTGATGATGATACATCTCCTGTTCAACCAGAAAGTTCCTCAGCTCCTGATCCTTCAAAACAATATTCTTCTCGTTCTCCCAAACAACCATCTGCTGTTGAACCAAAACGTTTGTCAGTTACTGGGGATTTAAAGTTACTTTCACCCAATAAAAATCTACAAGAAATACAAGATGAAGCATATATAGATGATCAAGAAGAAGAAGAAGTAGATGATCAAGAAGAAGAAGTAGATGATCAAACAGAAGAAGAGGTAGATGAAGAAGCAGAAGAAGAAGAGGTAGATGATGAAGCAGAGGAAGTAGATGATGAAGCAGAAGAAGAGGTAGATGATGAAGAATATCCTACACCAAGAGGATTGGAGAATACTCCTCCTGAAGAAGAGGAAGAGTATGAATCGCCTTTAGGTATCAACAAGACTGGTGATATGATACCACTTACTTACGAGGCTAACGGACCCAAATATATGTATATATCCCCAGCAAAAAATTTGACACCAAGGGGAAATTATGACGGAAGTATTTTTCTACCACAATTTAGGAAAAAGAAATAAAACATCGAACTTTATTTTTTTCAGTTAAAAATAAAGTTTTATTATGATAAATGTCCGATAATGAAAGTTTACCACCACTATCCGATGACGAAAGCTTACCAGATTTGATTGATTTGGAAGAAGAAAATAATGAAGAAGAAAAAAATAATGAAGAAGAAAATAGTATAGAGGTTCGCTCAATTTTTTTACAAAATGAAGAGATTGAAGAAACAGTGAGAGAAATGGTTGATCAAATATTATCATCAAATGAATTCCAGACATATTATTTTTCAACTGATGATGATTTATTTACTTTTGCAATCAATATAATAGATGATGAAGATGTATTAAATGAAACTCTTGTTCAAAGTTTAGAAGAGTGTGAAAGTTTGAGAAAAAATGAAAATGTAAATATTGAATTCAATGATTATAAATGTGAAAGTGAAACAATGGATTGTTGTTGTATTTGTATGAATAAAATATATAAAAATGATATAATAACGACAATAAATTGTAACCACACATTTCATTTAAACTGTATAAAAGAATGGAGTCAATACAAGGCTGATTGTCCAGTATGTAGAGAAAAAATATAAAATTGCTAAGAAATAAAAAATGTTACGTAAACTTCTTGAAGTAAAAAGTTTTGTAGAACAATACACATTTGAAGTTGTGTTAGTATTATGTATTCTTTTTTTGTTAATAGGTGGAATATATCATTGGTTTAGAGGAAAGAAAGGATCTTGGTCAACACATTATTTTTATGATGAAATGTTAATACAAAGACCGCAAGAAAAAAAACAAAAAGAAAGTAAAGGAGAAACTGAATGTCGTCGAGTATTAGAAAGTTTATTTCACCGAAGATTTAAAAAAGTTCGACCGCAATTTTTGAAAAATCCAGTTACAGGTGGCACAAGTAATTTAGAATTGGATTGTTATAATGAAGAATTAGGAATCGCAGTTGAATATGATGGACGACAACACGCAGAGTATACACCATATTTTCATAAAAACAAAGAAGCATTTTACAATCAGCAATATAGAGATTATATGAAACAGCAAATGTGTAAAGAAAATAATATTAAATTAATAAAAGTTCCACACACAGTAAGAATAGATAAAATCGAGGAGTTTTTAATTCGTGAATTAAGAACTCAAAATTTACTGAAAATATGATTCATGAACAAAATTCATAATATGGGGGAAAACAGGCATAATAGCCTCTGCACATTTAATAGCAATATCATAATGTTCCCTTTGTGTAGTAGTTTTGTCTGATCTAATTTCAATGTAATGCATCCAACTACGAATAGTTCCAGACATATAAAGTTTTGTTTTCAATAAACCCTCACTTAGAATAACTCTGCTTTGTTCTTTAGCGATTTTATTGTCAATACAAAATTTATATAATTCTTTCTGTTTTTCAATAATATCTTCTTGTAAAGATTCAAATTGTGAAACAATCTCTTCATTTTCACTTGGTTCAATAGACATTTGTCTGTTTTTTGGATGTTGAAATCTGCATTCACGAGTAACAAGTCCCAATTCTTCAACAGCATTTGCATATCTTCCAGAAAATTCTTGAAAACTAAAACTTCTATGTCGTAAAATTTGTCTACTAATATCACGAGTCGTTTCTATCTCTAAAACAATAGAACACATTTCAAATGGAGAGAAATGATGATTTTTAATCAAATAATCGCACAACTTGTCACTTTTTTGATTCAACATTTGATTCGTTGGATTACTAACTCTTGCCATATACGCAATTTGTTCTAAAATACTTAGTTTTGGTTCTTCATTGAATAAAGAATAAGAAACCAATTTAACTTTGTTGAATGCAAACATAATTTTGTTATTTTCTTATTTTAATTGTTTAAATAAATGAAATTGAAGTTTATCGAAAAGAACATCATCGATTCTTTCAATATTATGAGTTTTACTGAAAATAGTGCTGTAATTTTTGATATAGATAATACTTTAATTGACCCATACGGACGATTAATAGAAGAAATTGCACATATTTATCAAGTATGTTATCAATTAAATTTAAAAATTATTATAATTACAAGTCGACCTGCTACACCAGAATGCATGGAGTATACTCAAAATCAATTATATTCTTTGAATCTAAAACATTATCATTTACTTTATTTTATGAAACCAACTCGAACAAATGTTGGTTTGTATAAGTATAATGCAAGACGAGATGTGTTTAAACGAGGGTATAAAACATTATATTCATTTGGAGATTTAGATACAGATGGTTTGAACTGTATTTATGCAGGTAACTTTATTAAAATACCGACTACGTGAATTTAAAGAATTCAATGTTGTTGTATAAAAAAATGAATAAGGGATCATTATGGAATAACGAAATGGTTGATAATGCTAAAAAAAACATGTCACCAGAAGATATAAAAAAATACCAAGAAATAGGAGAATCCATGTATAAAAATATTGATTATACAACATCCAATATTCACAATGCTCCATCATTATTAGATGATGCAGTTGCTTATATTACTGAATCAATAAAATCAGGTTTGCATATAAGTTATACAACAAAAGAAGAACGAGATATTCTTGAAACATACTATGGAAAAGAGTGGTATTTGAAATTTGATTATACAAAAGAAGATTTGGAAGAAATCATAACATTAAAAAAAGAATAATAATGAACTAAAGACATTTTTTATCTATAATAAATAAAAAATGAATGGACAAGCACAACAAGACAAATTCGTTATGACCGTTTTGAAAAATAAGAAAAATGGATATTTTGTAGAAATCGGATCAAATCATCCTATTCACATCAATAATACCTTTTTATTGGAAAAAATATTGGAATGGAAAGGAATAATGATTGAATATGACAAAAAATATTTACCATTATACAAAGAACATCGACAAAATAGTATTCATATAATAAATAATGCAACTTTAATTGATTATAAAAAACTGTTTGAACAAAACAATGTTCCATTAAATATTGATTATTTACAAATCGATTTGGAAGCAAATAATGGTTCAACACTTGAAACATTGGAAAAATTGGATAGAGAAGTATTAGATAATTATAAATTTGCAACAGTGACATTCGAACATGACTTTTATTCAACAAATTATCGAGATACAAGAGCAAATTCTCGTCTAATTTTTGAAAAAAGAGGTTATTTTAGAGTATTTGACGATATAACAAATTTTGGAAATCCATATGAAGACTGGTATGTTCATCCTTCTTTAGTGGATATGACTTATGTTCAGTCATTAAAACAAAAAAATCAAAAGAATTACACAGATTGTAAAATAAAAGGTGTATTGGGTTTGAATTGGGAAAAAATAGAATATTAATTATAATTTTATTACTTTATCGAAAATACCTTCTGTACACTGATGTGAAATCGCTAAAATCGGAATATCTTTAAAATGTTCTTTAATGGAACTAAATACAATAGTTGTCATTTCTTCATCTAATGAGGCACAAATTTCATCAAGTAAAAGCAAAGGAGAATTAAAAATCTCCGCGAGACTTAAAGTAAAGGCTAAAATTACTCTTGCTAATTCACCACCTGAAAGAGTATTTAAATCACATTGCATTTCTTTGTAAAACACTTCGACATTGATTTGTGGTTTATTTGTTTTTTTAACTTCTTTGAAACAAGATAGATTGACAGAGATTGGATTATCAATAAAAAATTCATTCAAATAATTGGAAGCATGAAAGTTAATATTATCAACGATATGAGACACAGCAATACTTTCAGCTTCTAAAATATGTTGTTTTAATTGCAATGCACTTGAATATTTCTGTCCTATCTTTTTTTCTTTTTTCTCAATTTCAATAAAATGTAAATGACGTTTTTCATAGATTTGTTTTTCTTCTTCATATTTTTTCCATTTCTCAACTGCTTCTAAATTTTTTTGAAAAGAAAGAATTTCTTTTTCGATTTCACTTATATCATTTTCCAATTTGGTCATTTTATCTTCTAATTCACTCTCATTTGCAATCTCATCATACTTTTGCATATATATTCTTTTTTTGTCTGAGATTAATTCATGATTATTATTATATTCATTCTGAATAGAATTGAATTTTTCATTTATATTTAACAATTTGTTTTTATTCATTTCTTCTGTCTGAATTATCTCAATTAATTGATTTTCATTCATGGTTTCATTCAAATATTGAATGGAAGCATTTGATTCTAATTCTGCAATTTTTTTCTGTTGTTTTTGAATATCTTTTTCCAAATAATTGTAAGACGATGAAAATCCACTTTTCTCCAATTCATCTTTTTTATTTTGTAAAATCAATTGAGTCGAATAGTATTGCTTTATTTCTTGTAAATCCTTATTGAAATTAGAGTCAAAATCCATATCATCACCATACTTATTTTTAATAGTAAGAACCTTTTTTTCCAATAGTATTTTTCTTTGATGACTATCTTTTGCAGAAAACAAATGGTTTTCAAGTTGTTTCAATTTTCTATTCAAAGTATCAATTTCATTTTTGATTAAAGCAATATCTGCGTTATTATTTACCTTTTTTTTCAAACACAACGTTTTATTATTTTCAAAATACAATTCAGATGAACAAGAAGGACATGTAAATAAAGTAGATTGTTTCACCTCAATATCATACAATTCTTTTTTTTCACCAATAGAATTCTTCAAAATGTCAATTTCATTTTGAAGTTCATCAACATCTGACAAATCAAGACCATCAATTTGTTTTTGTATATTCTTAATACTCTCAATGTCATTAATAGTTTCTTTATAATCTTTTATAAGTTCTTCGCACTCTTCTTGTGAATAATCAATCCAAAGAGAATTTTTAATTTTTTCTAATTGTTCACTTTTCTCCATTTGTTCATTTTTAAACATATCAAGTAATCTAAGTTTATCTTTTTCAATAGATATTTTTAATTCTTCAAGTTCTTTATAAGATTGAATATTTTTCAAACGACATTTATATTCACTCAATTGTTCTTTTCCACAGTAAGTAGTAATAGTCTTTTCTTCTTCTAATTTTCTTAAAGTTTTATTCAATGTTTCGATTGATTCCATCTTACTTTTTACATAAGCATTTAATATTTGTAAATCATTCAATTGTTTCTGAACATCAATAAGATTCTTTTTATACTTTGCACATTTTTTAGTGCTATTAATTAATCGGGTATTTTCATTTTTAATACTTAATTCTCTGTTTTTTGTTTTAAAAGGAAAATCTACCACAACTGGTTCTTGTAAAGCATTCAATTCATTTTCTGCTGTTTCACGCATGGCTTGAAGTTTTGTAAATTCAGTATAATAAGAATTAATTTCTGTTTTACATTTACTCTTGATTTGTTGTAAATCAATGTTTTTAAAAGCAAATGTTTCCAAAAATTCTAATTTATCTGTCGGATTCATAATCATAAATGAATTCAACGCATTCTGAGCAATATAACCTGTAATATTAAAATGTTCACCGAACATATCATTAATTAATTTTTGACCTACTTCATCTTCATACAAGTCATTTACAACTAAACGATTTGGTTTTTTGGTTCTTTTAATCTTTAAAGACTGACTAAATTCAAATTCAACAGAGCATGATTGTTCTCCAAAAGTGCAAACTTTTGCATTTGAACCGTATAATGCAAAGTTAATAGCCATTAAAATAGTACTTTTTCCTGATCCACTTTTTGCAGAAATTAAAAATAATCCTTTTGCATCAAAATCAAATGTTTGTTCACGATAACATCTAAAATTTTTTACAATAATTCGCATTTTGTGATTTTAAAAACAAAGTATTTTTAAAAATCAATTTATATTCGAGTCCATTCATCATCTTCATCTTGTTCAGTTTGAAAATAAGAATGAATAAAAGTTTCATCTTTAATTTCAACTATATCTATTTCTTCAAATTCTTTTTCTTTTTCAGTTATATTCATTATAATCTGTATTTCTTCATCCTGTAAAGAAAGATTATCTTTTTTTTGTAGAGAAATATCATTAAGTTCTTCTTGTGGAATTTCAATTACTATTTCTTCTTTACTTTCAAATTCTATTTCTTCTTTACTTTCAAATTCGATTTGTTCTTTACTTTCAAATTCTATTTCTTCTTTATTTTCAAATTCGATTTCTTTGCTTTCTTCATGTAAAGGATTACAAATAATTTCACTCTTAACCATAGAAATTTCTTCTTTTTTTTTATCAATTTTTATATTAACTAAAGTTTGATTTGAAACAATATTTTGTTGAATAGGAATATCTCTGTCGGAAGTTAACAAAAACGTTGTATCGTGTAAATGATTAATGTGAAAGGCTGATAAAATATGAGAAATATATGACAAGTCAATTTTAAAATCGCCAATAATAATACAGTGAAAATCAGTGATAATATCAAAATTAACATATTTTAATTGAATTTCATTCGCTAAACATATTATTTCTTCAATCTCAAACCACTTACGAGTATAACTTCGATCAGAAGATAAATTAAAAGTAATGAAAATATATCCAACTTTTTGAATTTCGTAATAATTCCATTGAATACCTTTATTGATTAATTTATCTAAATAAGAATCGGATTTTTCAAGAGGAACAAAACCCTTATATAATGGCGATTTATTTGAAATAAAAGCACAACCAGAATCTAACATTGGATTTGAAAAAGAAAATAACTTTTGTTGTGAATCATTATTGATATATTTTAGTTGACTTTGAAAATAATTATGATTGATAAATGTTTTTTGATTATCCCAATAACCGAAATTCAAAATAGGTATAAATCTGTTAATATAACAACAATAAGATGCAATAATATCAATATCATTACAATAAAAAGGATCATCTTTGAAACATTTACCATTTACAAAATTTTTGATACAAGTAGGTTGATTTTTTATACATTTTGATAAATGATTCATGAGGAAACCAAAAATTCCACTTCTATATCCATAGACTCCATTCAAACAAACAATGGAAAATTCATCATTTTGATCAATATCATCAATAAACTCTTTGATTATATCAAAATCTCTGTCAAAATTTGACGGAGAATGAAAAGGAATAGAATTAAAGTTAATAAAGTTAAACAACATTTTAATTTTAAATTATTTCTTCTTTTAAGCCAAAAATAACTTAAAGTATTATTTTTATTATTAAAAAATGGTATTAAAATGGTTAAAGTTTGATAAAGATTTACTTGTTGTTGTCTGTGATAAAGAAAAATTTGAGAATTTCTTAAACGTATTGGACGGAGAATGGTTAGAACACAATGATCAAACCCATTTTTTTGTTTCTGTTGAAAAAGAATGTGAATTACAAAAAATAATCGATTTTATCAATATTGAAGAATTAAAAAATTCATCAATAAAGTATGAAAGTGAAGGTATACAAACATATTATAAATCTTTTGCCTCCAAACCAGTTGATTTTAAAAAAATACACGATATAGAAGAAGATGATACATGTAGTTCTTACTCTTCAAGTTCTTATGGGACGAGTTCAAGTGATGGTTTTCCAAGCCCCGAAACCCCTGGTGTAAAAGAATATGATTCAAGAGAATTATTTGAAATTTTGACAGATTTAAAAAATCGAGTTAGAAGTCTTGAAAGAAAAGTTTTTGATTGAATTTTATAAATTTTTTTTATAAAATCTGTAAATAAATGTCTGTTTTGCCAAAAAATCCATTAGCAGTTTACTATCAAAGTTGGAGTGCTAATTGGTCATCTTCTGTATCAAATTTTGATTTATCAAAAATACCTGACTCAATTAATATTGTGATTCTCTCGTTTGTTAATCCAAATTGTTCTTATGTGTCTGGTTCAAATTCATGGACAGGAACAGGACTTGATTTTTCTTCTGATTTTAATATTGTAAAAGGTGCAATTCAATTATTACAAAAAAGAAATGTAATTGTGATGATTGCTGTTGGTGGTGCTACTTATCCTTTTACTATATTCAACCATTCTAATATTGCATCTTTAGTAAAAGATTTAGGTGTAAATGGTGTAGATATTGATTGGGAACCTGCCAATGGTTGTGCTGATTCTGACAAACTTGGTCCTATTATTCAAAAAATGAAAAGTTCATTACCAAAAGGAATTTTATTGTCTTTGGCTGGTTTTTCAGTTGGATGCTATGGAGCGACTGAACTTCCACAAAGTATAAATACTGGAATGAATATCGCTGGATTAAAATCAAATGGTAAAGATTTAGATTTTATAAACATAATGTCGTATGATGCATCAAATGTTTATAATCCTTTAGAAGCATTCAAAGCATATAGAAAATATTATTCTGGAACTTTACTATTAGGAGCAGAAGTTCCACCAGAAGCATGGGGTGGTCATGTAATTACTTTACAAGAAGTGGAATCATATGCAAAATGTGTAATGAATGATTCGTCAAGTAATGGAATTTTTGTATGGTCATATCAAAAATCTGGAACTCCATCTTGTATGGATATTTTAAATTGTGCCAAACAAGTATTTAGTAAAATACCTACTCCTTCTCCAGTAAATCCTACTCCTACTCCAGTAAATCCTACTCCTACTCCAGTAAATCCTACTCCTATTCCAGTAAATCCTACTCCTATTCCAGTAAATCCTACTCCTATTCCAGTAAATCCTACTCCTATTCCAGTAAATCCTATCCCAGTTCCTAATTCTGTTAATATAGAAAATTGGGTAAAAGATAAACTATATACAAAAAATCAAATCGTTTTCTATAATAATACTAAATATATTTGTACAACAGATATTTTATCTTGCACACCAGATAAAAATCCATGGTCACTTTTAGAAAGTAATTGGTCTACTGGAATAAATTATACAGTAGGTCAAGTTGTAAATTTCAATGGAAAAGTATACAAATGTTTACAATCACATTCTTCAATATTAGAATGGTCTCCAGAAAAAACACCGTCCTTATGGAATTGAAAAGATTTATAGACAAAAAATGTTGAACAAAACAAATGATAACTGAACTGGAAACAATCGAAGATATATTTAATGTCATAAAAGAAAAATATCCGAATTGGATAATTGATGTTTTAGATTCATATTCAACTGATTATCCAGAATTACAAGCAAATTGGAATATATTATGTGATGTATTCAAAGCAAAACCACAAAAAATTCTTTTAGTATCTGCATTTGAAGCAGATGATCATTTTAGTTTTGCAGAAGTATTAACACAGGTAGGTTTTGTTGTAAGAACAATACATGAATTTCATTCATGTGACATATGTAAATCAGCAATACCAAACAAACATATGTATGAAAAAATGAAAGAATTAAAAAAAAATGTTCCATCAAGTTATCAAATAAATTGTTCAATTTGTTTATAAAAATCTATTTGTCAAGTAAAAATATGCAAAACAAGTATTTTTTTTAATTATTTTAATTAAAAAAAATCTTTTCTTCTTAATAATAAAAATGTCAATAGTAAATTTAGAATCCGCTTTAAGAACATGTAAAACTGATTCCGCCAACGCGGAAAGAATTTTGTCAGATCGATTTCTAAATCCTCAAAATATGGTTTGTCCTGTATGGAATGGTTTAGATGCTGCAGGAAGAGTTGCCTGTGTCGATTCTTTTAAAACAAAGAGAGAAGGATGTAACTCTGCTGAAGATAGAGTTGGAGTTGAAAACGTCCAACGTCCTCAGTATATGCAATATATTAGTGCAAGATTGGATGCAAATTATAACAAAAATTCTTCTATCCCTTCTAAACCCGTAGTTGAGGGATATGAACAAATGGATTTGACTCAGACAGCACCCAAGCAATTCTCGGACATTACAGGAAGCACTGGTTTGCAATTAGATGGTATCGTTTGGCCCAGAACATGCGGAACAGATAGATATGATCAATATAGTAAATCTGTGTTGTAAGAAAATAAATTTTATAATAAATTATTCATTATAAAATTCTGTTCATCGAAATATCGTAATTTTTTAATTCATCTAAAGTTAAATATAAATAATCTTTTTCACAAATAAAATTTATATTTTTATCATACACATCCACACAATAGAAATAAAAATAAACATTTTGTCCACTTCTATGAATTATACTATCAAATAATCCATAATATACTTTATCATTATTTTTACTACTAATTATATAGTGTTCATCTTTAACAAACATTTTTACCTCTCAATATTACGACAAATTCTTAGATGAAAATAAAATAAATCTTTACATGAAATAAATGAAAATACCAAGTTTTTATGAATATAGATGGAAGGATATGATATGTCGTAAAGCTTATAAAAATTTAGATTATATAAGAGAAGAATATGAAATTTGGTCATTATGGATTGATAAATTTTACAATGGAAAATACGGTATATACAATGCAGTTCTTGGATTTGCCCCAAGATATGTGCTTGAATATGAATTGGATTTTTGTTTATGGGAAAAAACTTATAAAAAAAATTCTGTAAAAAAAAATCATATTGCAAACCACAAAGTTAGATCAAAATATATTATAGACATGTTAAAAGATTTATTCAATAAAGTAGAAAAATATGATGAAAAAGAAAATCATAATATAGATTTTGAAGAAATGAAAGAAAAAATGATGAAAGATCAAACATATAAACAAAGGTGGTTTAAGGCAGCATATGAAGCGAACAATTATATTGAAAAATTATTAACTCTAAAAAGTAATAAAAAATCTGTTAAAAAAAGTAATAAAAGATCTTTAAAAAAAAGTAGTAAAAAATCTTTAAAAAAGTAATAATGGAAAAACCAATATAGAAATTAAAGAATAATTCTTGTATATTAAATATGGAAATCGAGTTGAGTGAATTTGAAAAGAAAATTTATTCTCAAAACGGAGAAGATGGTGTTACTATGAAATTAGTAGAATTAATTTACAATGACGATAATGATAATAAATTCTATGTTGAGTTTGGTGTTGAAAATGGTATGGAATGTAATACTCGTATTTTAAGAGAAAAATACAGTTGGAAAGGTCTACAAATGGATGGAAGTAATGAAAATGATATGATTAATTTGAAAAAAGAATTCATCACAAAAGAAAATATTGTAGCATTATTTCAAAAATACAATGTTCCGAAAAAGATAAATTTATTATGTGTAGATATTGATTTTAATGATTTTTTTTGCTTGAGAGAAATATTGGAACATTATGAATGTGATATCATTATTTGTGAATACAATGCAACACATTTGCCTGATGAAGACAAGATTATAATCTATGACAAAAATGGAAGATGGGATTATACGAATTATTTTGGTGCATCATTATTGGCATTTGATAAATTAGGAAAGAAATATAATTATACACTCGTTTATTGTAATAATAATGGTGTAAACTGTTTTTTTATTCATAATGATATCATTAAAAAGAAAAACTTGCAAATTAAAAATGTTGGAGACATATCACAAATATATAGAAAAGCAGGATATGGTAATGGTCCAAATGGTGGTCATTCACAAGACCAAAAAAATAGACAATATATTACATTTGAAGAGGCTATGGCATTGTAAATTTTATAATAAATTATTCATTATAAAATTATATTCTTTGTTGAATGAGATAATTTTTCAAATAAGATCGGTATCTGATATTTTCTTCCAAACGTTCACAAAACCATTTTAATTGCTCATCATCCATCAATCGCCCAATTTCATTTCTACAAAATGGACATACATATAGTCCTTTATTGATTTTGATAATATCAGTGTAGCATTTAGTACATGTATGATTAGTGCATTTATTACATGGTACATAAATTACTACTTCTTCCATACAAACAGGACACGTTTCTGTTGTTTTCATTGGTTTAAATTGTAGTTTTATCTTGATATTTCTTTTAATTTCATCCCATGTATTGTTTTCAATAATCGTTAACTCTCCAAAATTATCTGGAAATTCCATATATAAAAGTCCAGTTATCGATGGTTTGAATATCAAAGTTGTATTTTTTGGAACATAATCGAGAATGATTTGGATTAAATATTGGACAATGAACAAATTTTGTTTCTCTTCATAAGCAGACCATGTAAAATGGTGAATTTTTGCTATTTTTATTTGTTTCAGTTTGAAAAATGATGGTATGTCTAATATTTCTTTGCTACTTGAATAGATACTATAAAGTTGTTTTATTTTGTTTCTGGATTCTACACATTTATCAGCATTTTGATTATACCATTTTATAAATGTTATAAATGCTTTTCGAAGTTCAATATATTTTGGTTTTTGAACTTTAATAACTCTTTCCTCCATATTATTTTCTGTCTTTGAGTTAATAATTGTCAACTACTTCAAAATGATTTTTTCCGATAACAAAAAAAATAAATTACAAAAAGTATGAAACGCAATCTAACTGAAAAAGAAATCGATAATATTTTGAATTTTATCAAAGTTCAACCATCTATTCCATTAGAATGTGCTGAATCAATTGTGAAAATCACTAAAAAACGATTGAAATATTATTTAGAACAACAACTTGTATACCCAGAAATAATACCCGAATTGAAAAAGCAGATAGAAAAAGAATATTATGCAAGTCAAATAACACCAGGGGAAAGTGTTGGTATTTTGGCAGCACAAGCAATAGGAGAAAAGAATACACAAAGTTCTGTTTCTTATCATGAAGAAATAATGATAAGAAAAGATAATATAATTATGAAAACATCTATTGGTAGTTTTATTGATAATGAAATGAAAAATGGAAATGTAAAAACAGTATTTAATGACACTACGTTATTGAAATCAACAATTAATGAAAATATAGAAATCATGTCAGTATCATCGAATGAAAAAATACAGTGGAAAAAAGTAACAGAATTGAGTAAGCACCTTCCTTGCGGAGATTTGATAAAAGTAACAACCGAAAGTGGTAGAACAGTTGTTGTTACATTATCTCATTCTCTTTTAATAAAACAAAACAACAGTGTAGTTCCGATAAAAGGGAGTGATTTGAAAGTAAATGAAAAAATACCAGTAATCAAACAATCACCACAAAATATTGATTACATGTTAGAAGAGAGAGTTCAATTTATTGGACTTTTCTTGTGTTGTGGACAGAGAAAACGTCATAAAGTAATTGAATTAAATATTGAAACTGATCATGATTTCGTTGAAAATATCTTACAAGTGAGTAGTATGGAATATGAAAAAGTAAATAACAAATTTATCGTTCAAACAAATATGGGTTTGTCCCAAAAAAGAATACCAAGTTATATTTATGGATTGAGAATTGAATTGGTAACTATTTTTTTACAAGCATTTACTTTTCAATACAATCGATTTATTGGATTGAATAAGAAAATAATGATTGATTTACAACAATTGCTAACATTATATGGAATATATAGTATTCTTGAAGAAAAGAATGATACAATATTAACAAGCTATAAACTTAAAATTCAGCAAAAAGACAAAAATAAAATTCAAGGGAGTATTAATGATTATTATACTTTTGTCGACGATTTCGAACAAGTACATAATGATATCAATAATGTTTTGAAGATTGATAAACGAATCAATTTGACAATGTATGATTTGATTGACTTGATAAATGATTGTGAAGATAAATATTCATTAGAATGTTTGGAGCAATGCTTTTATTCTGATGTGGTTTGGGAAAGAGTAGTTGATATACAACTCATAAGAGAAATGAATTATTTATACTCTTATGTTTATGATTTTAGTGTTGAAGATAATGAAACATTTGCATTATTTTCAGGAATAGTCGTTCATAATACACTAAATACATTTCATAAGGCAGGACAAAATGAAAAAAGTGTGACTCAAGGAGTTCCACGATTTCAAGAATTATTAAATGCAACAAAATCTCCAAGAGTTGTAAATTGTAAAATTTATTTTGAAAAAGGAAACAAAACAATTAGTGAACTTCGCGAAACAGTAAATCATCAAATAGTTTGTTTGAAATTGAAAGATTTAGCGTTGAAAATGGAAATAAAAATGAATAAAGAAAAAGAAATATGGTATGACTCTTTTAATATTTTATATAATTCTGATTATACAAAATTTGAACATTGTGTTTCAATTCAAGTAAATACTACATTGATGTACAAATATCGAATTGAAATGATGGATATCGCAAAGAAAATCGAAGAAGAATACAATGATTTACATTGTGTATTTTCATCTATCAATATTGGACAATTAGACATATTTGTCGATATGACAAAAATAAAGTTTACTGAAAAACAATTATTATTCATAACTGAAGAAAATATGCATGAAATCTATTTGGACGAATGTGTCGTTCCACAATTAGAAACAATGATTTTATTTGGTATAGAAGGAATTGAAAATATATATTTTATAAAAGAAGATGATGAATGGATCCTTGAAACAGACGGTAGCAATTTTAAGAAATTATTGGGTCATCCAATAGTAAATATGAGAAAAGTGCTATCCAATAATGTATGGGATATTTATGAAGCATTGGGAATTGAGGCAGCACGTCAATTTTTATTACAAGAATTTGAAAATATCATGGATGGAATCAATATCTGTCATGTGAAATTATTAGTAGAGAAAATGACATTTATAGGAAGTATCTCGTCAATATCACGTTATACTTTGAGAAAAGATGAAAGTGGACCATTGAGTAAAGCATCTTTTGAAGAAAGTGTTGAACACATGGTAAAATCAGCTTTTGCTGGAGATGTAGAAAAAACAAAAGGAATATCAGCGAGTATCATTTGTGGAAAACGAGCATCAATTGGAACAGGTTTTGTGGATTTGAAAATTAATATGAAGAAAATTCATTTGGCTAAACCAGTTGTATTCAATGTCGATGAAGCAGTATAGAAATTATTATTATAAATATATTTTTTAAGAAAATTCACCAACAATACCTGCAAAAAAAGTTGGTTTTGGTAAATCATACTTATTACAAAATTCTTTTACTTTTTGTTTTTCTTCATCTGGAAATAAATCATAATTTTGAACACTTATACCAATGAATGGTTCTTCCCAATCAAGGTTATCTTTAAAACATGTAATTAATGAATTTTCTTTTAAAAAATCATAAAGTAAATCTGGTGACTCAAAAAATTCTTCTGAAAATACAATATCAATATCATCTTCAGTAAAAGTATCGAAAGAATCTTCATGTTTTCTTTTTTCCAAAAAATTTTTAACCCATTCTTTTTTATTAACGAGATTAAACTTATCAACCCATTCGTCATAGGACAAATGAATTTTAGGACCATAAATCAAAGTAGCATATTGTTCACCACCCATTGTAATAATTTTATATTTTTTTTACAATTTTAAATGAATGATGATTGCAGTAGTATTTATTACTTTTTTATTATATATGTATTATGGAATGTATACAGAATATATCGACACGATAAAAAAAAGATGAGAAAAAATAATAGAAATAGAAACATTTACATTTTTTAATTAAAAATACTTAAATACCACTTTTTATCCAAAGTAAGAAAAAAATTATTCTCTCTTGCACTACGAAACATAGTCATCGAAACATCATAACATTGTTCTGCCATTTTGCTATTCAGTGTTAAAATTAAGTTTTCAATTTCAACTTCGTTTTTTTCTGGATTAGTATCAACTATTTGTTTAACATTAATATACAATTGTCTTTTACTAATTTTTGGTCGATTGATTCTTTTAATATCTGGAGATTCAATTATCATTTTTGGAAATTTACGACATAAAAGTTCTACAATAGTATGACTTTTTTCATCTGGTGAATTTTCTACTGTTAAATTTAAACAATTATTAGCTTGTTTAAAAAGCTCAAAAGTTTCACGAGAATTTATATCATCAACATTAAAAACTTCGACAACAACTTTTTCCATAAAACTGGGGTTTATTCCAATAATTTGTGATAATGCAGCATGACGATGCATTCCATCAATAAGTCTTGACTGTAAAGTATTTACATCTCTTACTACTTTGAATGTTCCAATAAAAAATTTATTGTTTTTAAAACTGTTAATTAAAGATAGAACATGTGCATCGTCTAATTGTCTTTGACTACTCCAAATAGTTATATTTTTGATAAAATCAGGCGCATAAATAGCATACAATTCAACTTTATCACTTTTGAAAATTAAATTTCTACTTTGAAATATATTTATAACAACTTCACCATCCTCAGTTATCATTTTATTGTTGAAGGAGGACGAACTGTCAACTTTATTTAGTTGACAAATAATCTCTCATTCAATCATTTAATATGTATAAGCAATTAAAACAAAGTGTTTTGAATAACGATATTCCTCTATTTCTTGTTTTAATTGATAATGTAAATATAAAGAGTATGAAAAAAAGTATCTGTCATTTAGTAATACATAAAAGAAGAGTTGAAATGTTGAAAATTTTGATGAATAAAAATATAGATCGATGTATTATAAATGAACATGGAGAAACGATATTTCATATTTGTTGTAAAAAAAACTGGATACAAATGGCAAAGATTATTTTATACAGAGATGGAAAAGAACAAAAATCATCATTAAGTTTTGAGTCAAAAAAGTTACTTACTTTGAAAAATAAAGTAGGAGAAACAGTATTTGATTTTCCATTGAAAAATAATGTTTTTCAATGGTTGCAAAAAATAAAAATGTATATGCATTGTGAATATTGTGCTTTAGAAAATGGATATAATTGCGATGAACATTTATGTATCATGTGTTTCAGTATACTATCCGTTTGTACATTATGTAACAAAAATTTATGATAATGATTGAGTTTTAAAAGAAATATTAATATTATTATTTTTTTGGAAAGATTCTGAAGTGAAATCAAAATTTGTATCGACAATTTGATTATTTGGATTTTGATTCATATACATTCTACATGTAAATTTTGTTAAGTAAACACCACCAGTAGGAATATCTGTTGAAATATTACTCCAGTTAATTCCATCGTAGGAAATTGTAATATCTGATGAGCTTCGTGATGTAATAATGAACATTTTACCTGTCCAGCATGATTTGGATGGATTTGTTATCAAAGAAGCACTATTCATAACTTCATAGAAAGTTGAAAAGTCGTAAGTATAAATTATGGTATTGATTGCCGGATTATATTGTTGTTGACCACTCATAACATGAATATAATTATTGGAAGCAATACACATAAATATATCCCAATATACTGCTGCAGCATCATAAAACTCATTATAACTAAAATCCTTATTTATTATTAACCAAAAACTGTCTGCTGACATATAATAAATTTTATCACTAATTTGTAACAATTGAGGAAATGTTGTATAATACCCATTAAAAAATTGACCTACACCTCCAAAATAAGAGACTATATCTGTCCAAGTAATTCCATCTGTACTTCTACGAATTGCTAACGTATTTGCTGTAACAGCAGAACCAATGAATGAACCATTGTAAAAAGTAGTCATGGCAATATAAAAATCATAACTGACAAAAAACCAATTTAGACAATCATATGAATATAAAGTTTGATAAGTATTATTTTTAATACCTGAAGCAATAGTTATATTATTATTTGAACAAAGAGTATAGCAAGTATCAAAAAAAGCAGACCCTAATCCAATCCAAGTAGCACCATCATAAGAGTAACACAATGAATTTGAAAAATCAGAAGTAGAAGCAAGTAAATACATTTTGGAATTCCAAATAATATCATGCACCGAACTAAATAAAGGAGAATCAACAGGAACTAATTGTCTACCGTCAATTGATGAATATAAACCAGTTATTAGATCTGATGGAAATACAGTACCTATACAAAAAAATAACAATGGAGGAATAGAAACGTAAAATTGAGTAGTGCGATTTGAAAATAAAGATAATAATTCTTTTGTAGGAGTAATAGAAGAAATGATAGATGATGAAATAGTATTTTTGTCTACTAATGAGCTTGTAATTTGACCATTTAAAAGTCCAATAGAAGAACCAAAGTCATTTGTGGAAGATTGTGTAATATCTGTAGGTGCTGTTGAAGAAGAAGTTACAAGTGAACCATTTTTTCCTCCATATGCTGTATAAGTAGTAGAATTAAAATTGACTGTTGTATTACTTCCATTAGCAACAGATGTTCCCCCTCCGTTTCCAATAGTAATAGTAATTGTGGTTGATGTAGACAAAACAGCAGAAAATTTATAAATATTACCGGCACAACCACCATTACCAGCACTATATCCAGAGTAATCACCACCTTTGTTTCCAGAACCACCTCCGCTCATTAAAATAAAAGTATAAGTTGTATTATAATTAGTTGAAAAAGTACCGCTTGTAATAAATAAAGCATCTTCTTCAACAATATAAACAAATCCAGACGCTCCAATACCAGCATTTATAAAACGGATTCCACCAGTTAAATATCCAGCTCCACCTCCACCAGCACCTATACCAAAACCTCCTAAACCACCTAAACCATTAGCAGCGTCTACTCCGGTAGTACTAATAAATAAAGGAGGAATAAGAGATTTTAATCCAAAACCAACACATTTGATATTATTAATATTCAAATTTGTTCCAGCAGAATTCCAATTTATACCGTCAGTAGAATATGCAATATAATTTGAGGTATTACTCGAAGTACCGACAGCGATAATAAAATCATTATTATAGGCAGTTTGAATAGGAGTTAAAATAGAAGATGTAAAAGAAATAAAATTTTTTCCGTCCATAGAATAGGCAAATGTCGTTCCTGCAGTAACAAGAAAAATAGTTTTGAAAAAAGAAACAGTTGCACCAGTTTGACCAGAAAGCAATGTAGTTCCTAAACCAGTCCAAGAAATACCATTAGTTGAATAAGCAATATTATTAGTTCCGCTACCAACAGCAACCCAAGTAGAATTTCCAAATTCTATAGCGGTTACAGAAGTTGAAAAAATCGTAGCACCATTACCAGTCCAAGTAATAGCATCAGAAGAATAAGCTAAAGTATTTGTAGAAGAACCACCAGCAACCCAAAAATTTTGGGCGTATTTAATACAAGTGCAATTAACGTTGAAAAGAGTATTTAAACTTGAATTTGAAGTCCATGTCATTCCATTAGATGAAGTATAAAGTCGATTTGAAGTATCTGTTCCTCCAATCACCCACAGAGAATTACCATATTCAATACAATTTCCAGAAGTTGCGAAAATAGTAGTTCCTAATCCAGTCCAAACATAAGTTGAAGTATAAGCAACAGTATTTGTTCCAGAACCAACAGCAATCCATAAACCTAAATTATTCGATTTAATAGCATTCCCATTAGAAAATATAGAATTTATATTTGAATTTGTATCTGTAAAAGCATACCAATTCGTTCCATTATTTGAAAAACCAAATTTTCCAGTAGCACTAATACAATACCAAAATTTTGAAGTTATTAAAACACCTGCTCCTCCAACGCCACCATAGTTAGAACCTGTACCACCTAAAAATACTAAATCACTAACAGCCATTTGTAAATTACCATTCCAAATCGATAAAGCAAGATAATATGTTTGTACTGTTGCTGCGATTGTTCTCAATAATGAGCCACTTTTATAGTATTTTATATTTGTTCCATCAAAAGTTATTGACATTACATCACTTGAAGATATAGTACCATGTGAAGAAATTAAACTACCAGATTCATAAATTCGTAACGTACCAACATCATTATATAAAGCATAATTTATTGTCGTGTAATCTGTTCCTGTATTTATTGTCGATAAACCACACATAAAATAACCAACGGTTGGTGTAGGACTTTTAAAAGAAACGTACAAATTTGAACTATATCCTGTAAAAGAAGATAATCCAGATGTTCCCCATCCATTTGATGAAGATGTTGATTTATATGTTCCTTTATAATAAGGATCTTGATAAATATTTGAAATTATTTTAGGTACAAATGATGCATTTGCACTTAGAGGTGTAATAGAAACATTCTTTTTATAATTATAAGGAGTATTGGAGATGGATGACCAATTAATGCCATCTGGAGAAGAATAAATTAAATCACTTGTAGATGTCAGACCTGTGCAGAAAAATTTAAAATTATTCCAAATAATTGAATTACCACGTGTTAAAAGAGATGTACTATTACTTACACCAACCCAAGTTTTTCCATCATAAGAATAAGCAATACTATTTGTACCTTCACCAACAGCAACAAATTTATTTTGATAACAAACACTTTTTCCAACAGTTGAAAAAATAGTAGTTCCTAATCCAGTCCAATTGATACCGTCAAAAGAATACATAATAGTGTGAGTGGTTGATCCAACAGCAACAAAATTGTTTTTACCCCAAGCAATACTATTTGCAATCATAGTTGTATTACTTGGACAATCAAACCAAGTAATAGAATTAGGTGATTTCGTGTATGCAATTGGTGATATAGTCGGACCAAATACTAAATTTGTTATAACTGATGTCGTATTAAATGCATTTCCCAAATATAATGTTCCAGTGTATGAAACTGACCTTAACAATATATTATTGCAATAATATCTTACAGTTGAACCGTCATGTGTAATTAGATATATATCATTAATCGATGGACTATTGTTAATAATTGAAAGATATACACCAGATTCTAAAATTTCATATCGTGGCCATGGTCCATTTAAATAAAATCCAAAGTTAATAGTATCGTAACTTGTTCCTGTATTAATACTGGATAAACCAACCATAAAATTTGAACTTAATAAACTTGTTTGAAAAGAAACAAAACAACCAGTAGAAAAACCCCGAGTAGATGATATAGAACCAGCAGTTCCCCATCCATTTGCTCCTTTTCCTTGAAAAGTTCCCAACGAAGTTTGAACAACATTTGATAATATGTCAATATAAGAATTATATCCAGTATACCCATATCCAAATGTGCTTTTATTAGTTCCAATAACACCAGAAATAGAATAAACAGAACCATTAAAACAAATAGTGTTAATGGATGTGTATGGAGTTAAGACAGATGTCCAAAGAAAACCATCGTATGAATAAGCAATATTATATTTAGCGGAATCAGAACCAACTGCTAAAAATTTTGTATTATCCCAGATAATTTGTTTACAACTATTTGAAAAAATGAATGAAGACGTATTGATCCAATTTATTCCATTGTAAGAATACGAAAGATAATAATTGATTGTTACATAAATTGTACCATTGTATGCACAATTGGAAAGAACTATATTTCCAGAATTTGTTTGAATTGATGACCAATTTGTAGTATTATCAACCGAATACAAAGGATAATATAATGTAGAAGATTGAGATGTAAGTATTAAAGGTGTTGGAAACGAAATATTATTTTGTCTTTTTGAATTTGTTATTATTCTATAACCAAGAGTACTAAAAATACTTTTACCTAAACCAATCCAATTAATTCCATTATAAGAATAAGCCAAAGTATTTGTTGCTGTATTTAAATTACCAGTCCCAATAAATTTTCTACCATCCCATAATATACAATTTGCTTGAGTTCCAAAAATAGTTGTACCCAAACCAGTCCACGAAATGGCATTATAAGAATACATGATAGAATTTGTTGTACCATATCCGAAAACAACATATATTTTTCCATTAAAAGCAATATCATAGCCTTCTCCAGTTGAACCAAAAATAGTCCCAACTCCAATCCATGTTTTACCATCGAATGAATAAGCAACATTATTGTATTGATATCCACAAACAACAAATTTTTCCCCGTCCCAACAACCTTTTCTTGCATAATTGAATAAACTTGGACTTCCAATAACTCCAATCCAAATTTTACCATTTGTAGAATAGGCTAATGTGTAAGGACTTAAACCTCCACAAGCAACAAAGATTGTTCCATTACAAATAATTCCATTTCCATAAGTTCCAAATATTGTAGTGCCTAATCCTATCCAAGTGATACCATCGACAGAATAAGCAATTGTGCTTGCTGGTAATGAACCATTATAACTACCGACTGCAACAAATATTGATAATCCATAGGCAATTTCACATCCAGAATTCATAATATTTGTTGTTGGTGATACAGTCCAATCAAATCCATTGTAACTATAATAAAAATCAAAAAGACTGCCACTTTGTTGATGTAAAACATATATAATTCCATTCCAAGCAATAGAAAATACATAATTTTTGAACAAAGTAGTTCCTCTTCCAATCCATTTAATTCCATCATATGAATAAGCAATTATATTTGTTCCTGCTCCTCCAGCAAGATATAATTCTGATATAGGATTACCAAAACTAATTTCTTGTGCATTTGAAATAAAATTTGAACATTGTCCAATTATGTTTTGTTGTTTTAGTGAAACTTTTTGTGTAAAGTTAAAATTATTTTTTGTTTTTGTAATTTGATTCGATTTAATATTCAAATTATTTTGTTGCGGAGTCGAATAAATTAATTCAGAAAAAGTTGTGTCATAAGAAATATTATTATTTGGATTTATGCCAAATTGAATAGAGTTAATATATAAACTTTGACTATATCCAGTATATGAATTATTAATATCAGAATTTAACAGAATTGAATTATTTACTTGATTATTATTTAAATTGAAACCTATTGCAATAGAATTAGTATTCGAACTAACATCCATTGCTCTGTATCCAATTGCAATAGAACCAGTTGCCAAATAACAACTTCCAGAATAATAACCAATTGCTATTGAATTTATTTGTTGAGATGAATAACCACTATAATATCCTATACTAATACAATTTGTTGCTTGAGAAATTCCATTATTATATCCTATATGGACAGTTGTTCCGGTGTTTGCTTTCCAAGTAGAACCATTCCAAAAAACGTAATCAGAATAATATACTCCTGTAGAAGAAATATACCCAGAATATCCAGTATAACCAGTTCTTCCAGTATATCCAGTGTAACCTGTATAACCAGTATAACCAGTTCTTCCTGTATACCCTGTATAACCAGTATAACCAGTATAACCAGTTCTTCCAGTATATCCAGTATAACCAGTGTAACCAGTTCTTCCAGTATATCCTGTAAAACCAGTGTAACCAGTTCGACCGGTATAACCGGTAAAACCAGTATATCCAGTTGTTCCTGTGTATCCTGTGTATCCTGTATATCCTGTAGTTCCAGTGTAACCTGTATAACCAGTATATCCAGTTCTTCCAGTATATCCTGTGTATCCTGTATATCCTGTAGTTCCAGTATATCCAGTGTAACCTGTATATCCAGTTGTTCCAGTATATCCTGTATATCCTGTATATCCTGTAGTTCCAGTGTAACCTGTATAACCAGTATATCCTGTTCTTCCTGTGTATCCTGTGTATCCTGTATATCCTGTAGTTCCAGTATATCCAGTGTATCCAGTGTATCCAGTTGTTCCAGTATATCCTGTGTATCCTGTATATCCTGTAGTTCCAGTGTATCCAGAATAACCTGTGTATCCAGTATTTCCAGTGTAACCTGTGTATCCTGTTACTCCACTGTATCCAGTATAACCAGTATACCCTGTGTATCCTGTATAACCGCTAAAACCAGTATATCCTGTGTATCCAGTATAACCAGTGTAGCCAGTATAGCCAGTATAGCCAGTAAAACCAGTATAACCAGTGTATCCTGTAAAACCTGTATAACCGCTAATACCAGTGTATCCAGTAAAACCTGTAAATCCAGAGTATCCTGTATTCCCTGTAAAACCAGTTACTCCTTGAATACCAGTATATCCAGTGTATCCTGTAAATCCTGTATAGCCAGCATAACCAGTAAATCCAGTATATCCAGTGTATCCTGTTGATCCAGTATAACCAGTAAAACCAGTATATCCTGAATATCCTGTGTATCCTGAAATTCCTATTGTTCCAGTATTACCAGTATATCCTAAACTTCCCATCAATCCAGTATACCCACTATAACCAGTGTATCCAGTATATCCAGAGTAACCAATATATCCAGTATATCCAGTAAAACCAGTATATCCAGTATAACCAGTATAACCTGTAGTTCCAGTATATCCTGTATAACCAGTAAAGCCAGTATATCCAGTTATTCCAGTTATTCCAGTATATCCAGTATATCCTGTATAACCAGTAAAACCAGTATACCCAGTATATCCAGTATAACCTGTCGTTCCAGTATAACCTGTATAACCAGTAAAACCAGTGAAACCACTAAAACCAGTGTAACCAGTATATCCAGTATATCCAGTATATCCAGTATATCCAGAATAACCATCAATACCTGTATAACCAGTATATCCTGTAAAACCAATAATACCTGTATAACCAGTAAGACCAGTGAATCCAGTAAAACCAATGTATCCAGTATATCCAGTAAAACCTGTATATCCCATCAAGCCATTATAACCAGTATTTCCGAAATATCCAGTTGTTCCAGAATATCCAATTGATCCAGTTATACCAGTATATCCAGTATAACCAGTGTAACCAGAATATCCAGTGTATCCAGTAAAACCAGTATATCCTGTATAACCACTAAAACCGGTGTAACCACTGTAACCAGTGAAACCAGTATAACCAGAATAACCTGTATAACCTGTGTATCCTGTATATCCACTGTAACCACTGTAACCACTGTAACCAGTATATCCAGTGAATCCTGAGTAACCTGTTATTCCCGTGTATCCAGTATATCCTGTATATCCTGTATATCCACTGTAACCAGTATAACCAGTATTACCAGTATACCCTGTGTTTCCAAAATATCCTGTTTCACCATTAATACCAGTGTATCCAGAATAACCAGTATATCCAGAATATCCAGTAATACCAGTGTATCCAGTGTATCCAGTATATCCAGTATATCCAGTATATCCAGTATATCCATCAATACCTGTATAACCAGTATAACCAGTATATCCAGTATAACCACTATAACCACTATAACCATAAAGACCAGTATATCCAGAATATCCAGTATAACCAGAAAATCCACTGTAACCAGAAACACCTGTAATACCAAATATTCCTGTAAAACCAGTATAACCAGTGTAACCAGTATATCCAGTATATCCTGTATATCCTGTAAAACCAGTAACACCAATGATAGCCGTTCCAGTATAACCAATATATCCAGTATAACCTGTAAATCCAATATAACCAGTGTATCCAGTATATCCAGAATATCCAGAATATCCAGTGTATCCAGTATATCCAGTGTATCCAGTGTATCCAGTATATCCAGTGTATCCAGTAAAACCAGTATATCCACTGTAACCAGTAAAACCAGTATATCCTGAATAACCTGTGAAACCAATATATCCTGAATAACCTGTGAAACCAGTATATCCTGAGTATCCAGAATAACCAGTATATCCAGAATATCCAGTGTATCCAGTATAACCTGAATAACCTGTGTATCCTGTTGTTCCACTGTATCCAGTAAAACCAGTGTAACCAGTTCTACCAGTGTAACCGGTATATCCTGTGTATCCAGTATAACCAGAATAACCAGTGTAACCAGTATATCCAGAGTAACCAGAATAACCAGAATATCCACTAAATCCAGTAAAACCAGTATAGCCAGTGTAACCAGTGTATCCAGTATATCCAGTATATCCAGTAAATCCAGTATAACCAGTGTATCCAGAGTAACCAGTGTAACCAGTAAATCCAGTATAACCAGTAGAACCAGTATATCCAGTATATCCAGTATATCCTGTGTATCCAGTATATCCAGTGTAACCAGTATATCCAGTGAAACCAGTGTAACCAGTATATCCAGTATATCCAGTATATCCAGAAGATCCAGTGAATCCAGTATAACCAGTGTATCCAGAGTAACCAGTATAACCAGTATAACCAGTAAAACCAGTGAAACCAGTGTAACCAGTGTATCCGGTGTATCCAGTGTATCCAGTATATCCAGATGGACCAGTATGTCCATAGGCGGAATATCCAGTCATTCCAGTATAACCTAAAACTCCAGTTGAACCAGTAAAACCAGTAAAAGATACAACAATACTACCAGTAAAACCTAACGAACCTTGTATTACTCCATATAAAATCCAACCCGATGATGTAAAAACATATAGATTATTTTTAATAATGTAAGCCTGATTGACAGAAGCAGTAGGAGGGAGAGCTTCTGGAACACTTAAAGAACCAATAATTGTTATATTATTAATTAAAACATTATTGATTGTTGATGTATTTGGTATGTTAATTGCATTACTTGTATTTTGTGTAATAGTATCATTAACACTATTTGTAAAAATAGAATCAAAACTATTATTAAACGCTCCAATATCATAAACATTTGTAAAACCCGGAATAACATTTCTGACAAAACTTGAAAAATAGAAAGTTGGACCTTGTGGACCAAAATTAAATCCTTCACTACCTGTCGGACCAGTAATTCCAGTCATTGTAGATGGTAATCCTTCTATACCAGTTGCTCCAAAAGGACCACCCGGACCAGTGTAACCCGTATAACCTAAACTACCCGTTGCACCAGTATAACCAGTATAACCAGTATAACCAGAATATCCTGTGTAACCAGTATAACCTGAATAACCAGTATAACCAGTATAACCTGAATAACCAGTATAACCAGTAAATCCAGTGTAACCAGTATTTCCTCTATTTCCAGTATAACCAGTGTAACCAGTATAACCAGTATAGCCAGTGTAACCAGTATATCCAGTGTATCCGCTATAACCAGTATATCCAGTATATCCAGTATATCCGAAATATCCAGTTGTGCCAGTATATCCAGTGTATCCAGTGTATCCAGTATATCCAGAATAACCAGTGTAACCAGTGTAACCAGAATAACCAGAATAACCAGAATAACCAGTATAACCTGTATTTCCTCTATTTCCAGTATATCCAGTGTACCCAGTGTAACCTGAATATCCAGTATAACCTGTGTTTCCTCTATTACCATCATAACCAGTATAACCAGAATAACCAGTATAACCAGTATATCCAGTGTAACCCGTAACTCCATTATAACCTGTATAACCAGAATATCCAGTATAACCAGAATATCCAGTATAACCAGAATATCCAGTGTATCCAGTGTATCCAGTATAACCAGAATATCCAGTGTAACCACTGTAACCAGTATAACCAGTATATCCAGAGTATCCAGAATATCCAGTATAACCAGAATATCCAGTATAACCGCTATAACCAGTATATCCAGTATATCCAGTATAGCCTGTATAGCCTGTATAACCAGTATAACCAGTATAACCAGTATAACCAGTATATCCGGTATATCCAGTATATCCAGTATACCCAGTAAATCCAGTATAGCCAGTATAACCAGTATACCCATAAGCTTGAGACGCAACTAATTCACCGATATAAGGATCAAAACAAAAACTTGCAAAGTTATCAATATACGGATAAAATTGTATATTTTCAATTTTTAACGATCCAGTAGAAGTAAAATATAAATTACTTTGAACATTCTCAATAGTAATATCGTCTGTAATATTCCAGATTCCAGTATTTGTAAACTTTGCACCGGTTGCTCCAGTATTTCCAACATAACCAATAGGACCAGTAATACCAACAATGCCAGTAAATCCAGTATATCCTTTTGGACCAGTGTAACCTCTGTATCCAAAATATCCAACAGGTCCTTCGATTCCTTTTATTCCTACAACGTTACCAATATTGATCCAATTTTCAACAGTAAAAATATATAATTCATTACCTATAAAATAACTATCACCATTGGAAGGATTAGAAGGTAAAAAAGAAGTTGAAGAAAAACCACCTTTGATAATAATAGAAGCAGGAATTTGATTATGAATCAATGTGCTAAATGGAAAATTAATATTATTTTGAACGGTATCAATAACATGATTCCGAATATGTAATTGATGTGTATAAATGTTGAGAATATTTGGTTGTCCAATATTCAAAAAATTATTATCAAAAGGTATAATATCAATATATAAAAATCCATTTTCATCAATTGTACTTTTTATAAATGATGGACCAGTTGGACCTGTAGCATACGGTATATTTGCTATAACGTTGTAAACAATTTCATCAATAGTATCATCTGTATTCATTTATTTTAGAAAAACATTAAATACAATTCGAAATTTTTATAATCGTTTTGATTATAAAATTATGAGAAAATTAAAAACAAAATAAAAATTACAATTACACACAAACTAATATTTGTCGTGTTGAATATTGATTCTTGAACAGGAGGAGGAATTTCAGGTTTAGTAGGAATAATTGGTGGAGTAGTTGGAGGAATAGAAGAATCATCAAAACCGCAAAGAGTTGATAATTGCGAATTGTCAATTTTAACATCACCATTGTATGCTTTAATTTCTTGATTACAAATAATATTTTGTATTGGTGGACATTCACCGAGTAATTTAATAACTTTTTTTGGAAAAGAAGATTGATTACTTTTAGACATCCACGAATCTGTATCAATTCCATTAATTTCACAAGAAGGAGTACAAACACATTTTTGTCCAACTGAATTACGAACTTTCTCATTATCAATATGAGTACCGATCGCTTTATCAATACATTCATCTAAAATAGCACAAGAACAAGAGACATCTGCAAAACGACGTTTTCCGGGCTGTGTATTAGGTTCAGCAGTAATTTCACAATATTTATTGATTAAATTTTTTAATTTTGGTGTCAAGCCATCGGATGAGCCTATATCTTGTGAACCATAATAATTTGAAAAAGATTTACGATGTATAGGATTATATAATAAGTAATAAACTGGAATAGAAATTGATGGATTTGTTGGATCAACTTTTGGTTGTGAAGCTAAAATCCATTTTAAATTACTGGAAAGAATAAAATTTCTTCTCGGAGTTGTTGAAAAATCTACAATACTTGGTTCTGCAATATCAAAATCTAATTTTGTTAAAGGATTCTTATATTGTAATATTGTAACACCATTTTCTTTAACAGCAATATTACCATTATTATCAAATCGAAGAGAATTATTAGAGTTTAAAATTTGACTTTCTTTATCGGTAAATTTATGAACAATAAAAAAAGAACCTTCTTGACTATCAAGAAATGAAAGATTGTTGGCAGTTTTAAAGGTTAGCCAAAATTTCTTATTTTGGTCACTTGTAAATAGTTTGTTTGTAAATAAATTATCATAACTCATTTATTATAAGTAGTTTTTTTATTTTAGAGAACAATAAGATTTAGCATATTTTTCAATTTCTATTCTTGCTTGTATATCATCTAACGCATCCCATATTAATACTTCTTTATCTTTTATAGTTAAAACTTTATCACATTTCATACTTTTCAATAAATTTTGATAAATGATTAGAGGACGATTTAAAGTAGATTCAAAAGCAGGTTTAGGAATGTTAAAAAAAGAAGCAATTGAAGAAATAAAAGATTCAAAAAATAAGAAAAAAATAATTACAGCGATTACAAAAAAAAGTAAAGCAATTCCAATAAAAGTATATTTTACGACAGGATCTAATTTATCTTGATATTTCATGAAAAGAAAGAAAAAAGCCAAACTTATCAAAGAATTAAAATAACCCAATTTATTTGCTTGAATTGCTTTCTGATTAGCATCACCCTGTTCTTTAATCATATCATCAACACCTTTTACCTCTGCTTGTAAAGAAGATGTTGTTTTTGAATCAACGCCTAAATCTGATTGAGCTTTAACACCAGCACTAATAGCATCGGAAATAAGCATTTCTGTAATTACATTTAAAAAAATATTTTGATCAATTGTTATATTTTGAAGGGAAACCTCGCCTGGTCCCGCCATTTCTAAAATATTAGTATTCGATAGAGTTTGTGAAACGTTTGTAATTTTTGCATTTACTGATGTATTAGATAAATTTTGATTTTGTTCAATAGCAGATTCAGAAACAGATTTACCAGATGGTTCTAAAGCACCAGCACCAACTTTTAACGCTAAACCAGCTTCAGTAGTAGCAGCAGCTGTTTGTTTTAATAAATCTGAAATTTCTGTTTGGGCTTGAGTAGATAATTGCTGTAAAATTTTTAATTTTCCAGTTATACTCTGAGTAATTTTCACATTATTCAAAATAATATTTCTTTTTTGGGCATTTTTTAAAACTTGTAGAGATTTATCCCAAGATTCTCCAAATTCCATGGCAGTTAATTGTTTAATAGATGCGATTGATTTACCAGATTCAATTAATTTGGAGATTAAATTGTTTTGAAGTTCTTGCATATCGGTAATATATTTATTTCGAGGATTTTCAGTTAAAAATTGTGCAATTTCTTTTTCATTGTTTGCAATTTCTTGAGGGGTAAATGGCAGAGGTTTAAATTGTATAGAATTGACTTGAGACATATTGACGGTTGAATCAGTAGAATTTTTTTGTAAAATACATTGTAATTTCTTTGAATTACTAACAATTTTTTGTGCAGCGATAACAAGAGGTGTACATCCAGATTGCATTCCTTTCATATAATCCATTCCACCAGATGCTTGTGCAGCCGTTTCTGCAGAAGCAATACCAATAGATCCTTTTGCTTCTAATGATGCAGAATAATGGGCAGCCAAAGTTTCAATTTCTTTTTTACATTCTTGATTAGCACCTAATTTTTCTGCTAAATCTGCTGTTTTTGAAAAAATATTAGCAGGAGGAATGTTGTCTATTCCCGAACATTGGTCATTCATTTATTATAAAAAAGATTTAAATGAAAAAAAATAATATGAAAATGCAATATTATAGTCAGGATCATCAAGATGAATTTTTACATAAAAATGTTTTTAAAAATCTCTGGGATGGTTATTTTGTAGATGTAGGATCTCATGATGGAGTAACAATAAATAACACTTTATTTTTTGAGAAAAATTATAAATGGACAGGGATAAACGTAGAACCAATAGAAAGTGTATATTCTCAATTAATAATAAATAGACCAAATTGTATTAATTTAAATTGTGCAGTTAATAATGAAGATGGTTTTTCAGAATTTATTTTAAACAAAGGTTATACTGAGATGATATCAGGATTAAAAAGTGAATTTGATCCTCGTCACTCAAATAGATTATCACAAGAATTATCTTGTTATGGTGGTTCGACTGAAATAATATCCGTAAAAACAAAACGATTAGAAACAATTTTTGCAGAAAATAATGTTAAACATGTGAATTATTTGTCTATCGATGTAGAAGGTGCTGAATTTGAAGTAATCAAATCAATCAATTTTGATAAAGTTTTTATCGATGTTATTGGTTTTGAAAATAATTATAAAGATCAAGGATTAAAAGTAAAAAATTATTTGGAAGAAAAAGGATACGTTTTATTATATGAATCGATGGATATATTTATGATTCACACAAAATCAATTTTTTATGTCAAATAGATCATTTGGGTAAATATGAATATAAAATAAAATAATTATTATTTTATATTTCAAATAAGTAAATGGCGAAATCAAAAAACAACATTTTTAAAATATCTAACGTAGAGTCTGAAACAACTATTGAAGAAATATTGTATATTGGAGTTCCAACTTCAACTGGTAGTGGAGATATTGTTTTTAGTTTGACAGGATATACTGGATATACAGGATATACAGGTCATGGACATACAGGTTCTACAGGATATACTGGTCCAAAAGGTCATACAGGATATACAGGATATAGTGGTTATACTGGATATACAGGATATTCTGGAGTAACAGGATACACTGGTTATACAGGATATACAGGTTATACAGGATATACAGGATATTCTGGAGTAACAGGATACACAGGTTATACAGGATATACAGGTTACACTGGATATACTGGTTATAGTGGAGTAACAGGATATACAGGTTATACTGGATATACAGGTTATACTGGATACACTGGTTATAGTGGAGTAACAGGTTATACTGGATATACTGGATATACAGGATATACTGGACCGATGGGATCAGCAACAAATACAGGTTGTACAGGACCATTAGGTCCGACAGGTTCATCTTATCAGAATACAGGAACGATAAGATTAGGAGATTATAATGGAACAGGTCCTTTTAATTTTATAAATAATACATCCGATTTATTATTATGGTTAAATTCAACATCATTAACTGGTTATGAAACGGGTGATAAAATTTCATCATGGGTTAGTAAAGTAAATAGTTATGTAGCAACATCACCTTTGTTTAATACCAGTCCATCTTATTTAGAAAATGGATTAAATGGAAGTGGAGTTGTATCTTATTTATCAACAGAACAGAGTTTTATTCCGAATATTCCAATAAATCGACAAGGAATTTCAATATTTTTATTATATAAACCTGTAAATCAATCTATTTCAAGTCCAATGATTCAAGCACAATCGATAGAAACAGTCGATAGTTTTTATACAATTTCTGGAAATTATGAAGGAGTAAATAATTATGTAATAAATCAATTGAATAATAGTTCAAATTTAGTAACAAAATCATTATCAAATTTCAATGCTACTGAAAGTAATAGTTGGCAGTTATTTGAATTTATGTCAATGGATGAAAATCAAAAAATATCGTGTTATAAAAATGGTGAATTATTGGATGCATCAAATAGTTTAGGGAATAAACTATCTTTTTCTGGAACTTATGAATCAAATATGTTCATAAATTCATTAAATGGTAATGGTATGGTTGGAGTTCAATGTTTGATAGCAGAAATATTAATAATTAATAGGAGTTTAACAAGTATCGAAAGACAAGGAATAGAAGCTGAAATTTTATGGAAATGGAATTTACAGTCTTTACTTCCAACAACAAATATATTTTACAATGGATCTATTCCGATTACAATATCAAATATTCAAGAAAATTTGAATATTAGTTTAATTAATTCAATATTTATCGAAAATTTAAGACAGTCTGAATTATTTAATGTTGTAGTTTATAATACAGAAACAAGTGAATTAACATTTACAACTGCTAATATGGGAGGAACAGGTCCAACTGGTGCAAGTATAACAGGATCAACTGGATATACTGGTTCAAAAGGAGAAACTGGACCTTCTGGTAACACAGGTTATACTGGATATACGGGTTATACTGGTTCAAAGGGAGAAACTGGAAGTGTAGGACCAACAGGTTATACAGGTTCAGCAGGTACTACAGGTCCTACAGGTTATACTGGATATACAGGTTCTACTGGTGCTACTGGTGCTACAGGTTCTACCGGATATACAGGTTATACTGGATGTACAGGTGCTATAGGTGCTACAGGTTCTGCTGGTGCTACAGGTTTTACAGGTTATACTGGATATACAGGTTCTGCTGGTGCTACAGGTTCTACTGGTGCTACAGGTTCTGCTGGTGCTACAGGTTTTACAGGTTATACTGGATATACAGGTTCTACTGGTGCTACAGGTTCTACTGGTGCTACAGGTTCTGCTGGTGCTACAGGTTTTACAGGTTATACTGGATATACAGGTTCTGCTGGTACTACAGGTCCTACAGGTTCTGCTGGTGCTACAGGTTCAACTGGTTTTGGTGCAACTGGTTCTACAGGTCCAACAGGTTCAACTGGTGATATAGGTCCTACAGGTGCTACAGGTTCTGGTGCTACTGGTGTTACAGGTTCTACTGGTGCAACTGGGTGTACTGGTGCTACAGGTATTGCTGGTGCTACAGGTGCTACTGGACAAAAAGGAAATGATGGAACTATCGGACCAACAGGTTATACAGGAAGTATAGGACAAACAGGATATACAGGTTATACAGGTTATACTGGTTATACAGGAGTAAAAGGAGATACAGGAAGTATAGGACTTCATGGAACAATAATTGTTGATTCTGTAAATAATGCAACTGAATTATCAAATTACGACGTATCATCTTTAACTTTTGGAGATGGTATAATTCAAGATGATATTGGTAATCTACAGGTTTTTCAAGGAGTAGCTGGTGGTAGTATAACTTTTGATTCTGCACAAAGTGAATATATATCTTTATCTCCTGGAATATCTATTGGAACAAGTAATTTTACGATTGAATTATGGTTTTATTTGACACCAACAATTAATTATCCTTGTCCTTTATTAGGAACAATTTATACTACTACAAATAACCAATTTACTTTATATGTAATAAGCAATAGCGTGCAATTACAGGCAGCAGGAGGTGAATCAATAAATTGGAATTTCAATTGTGTTCAAAATACGTGGTATAATTTAGTTGTTCAAAGAAATAGTACACATACTGTAGCTTGGATGAATGGAATTTTATTATCAAAAATGTATGATGGATTTAGCGGAGTGCAGAATTTTGGAGGTGTTGTAGATACTATTGGAACATTAGGTAGAAATACATCTTTGACATTTTTCAAAGGTTTGATAACAAATATTAGAGTAACTAAAACTTTTTTATATGATTATTTACAGTCTGTCATACCAGTTTTAGATCATCCTTATACGTTATCAGATTCAACAGAAATGTTAATATTAGCGAGTAATCCATCATTATATTTGACAGATAGTTCACAGACATATTCTCTTTCAACTCATGGTTATTTAACTAATATTCCAACATATTCTTCATCAAATCCGTTTGCAATAGGGAATGGAATTTTTTATGATGTTGGAAGAATAAAAGGAAACACTGGAAGTACAGGTTTTACCGGTTTTACTGGTTATACAGGTGCTACAGGTCCAACGGGTAGCACAGGATCAAAAGGTGACACAGGTTATACAGGATATACTGGGTATACTGGATATACTGGAGTAACAGGACCAACTGGAATTGGAGCAACTGGAGTAACAGGTCCAACAGGACAAAGAGGTGAAACTGGTTATACTGGTCCAACAGGTAGTTCTGGGCAAAAAGGAGAAACTGGATATACAGGTCCGACAGGTGAGAAAGGAGCAACAGGATTTACTGGTGTAACAGGGTATACTGGTCCAACAGGATACAAAGGAGAAACAGGATATACAGGTTATACTGGATTTACTGGTTATACTGGTCCAACAGGATACAAAGGAGAAACAGGATATACTGGTTTTACTGGATATACTGGTTATACTGGTCCAACAGGACAGAAAGGAGAAACAGGTTATACTGGTTTTACTGGGTATACTGGATATACAGGTTATACTGGTCCAACAGGACAGATAGGAGAAACTGGTTATACTGGTTATACTGGTTATACTGGATACACTGGATCAACAGGTGCAAAAGGTGATCAGGGAGAAACTGGACAAAAAGGAAATACAGGTGATAAGGGAGAAACAGGATATACGGGTTATACTGGTTTTACAGGTTATACTGGTCCAACTGGAGAAAAAGGAGATATTGGAGCAACTGGATATACTGGTTATACAGGATACACTGGATCGACAGGAGAAAAAGGAGATGTTGGTGATAAAGGAGATACTGGTGACAAAGGAGAAACAGGATATACAGGTTATACTGGATTTACAGGATATACTGGTTATACAGGTGAAAAAGGAGATACTGGTGAAAAAGGAAATACTGGTGATAAAGGAGAAACAGGATATACAGGTTATACAGGATTTACAGGATATACTGGATTTACAGGTTATACTGGTCCAACAGGTGAAAAGGGAGATGTTGGTGAAAAAGGTGATAAAGGAGATATGGGTGAGAAAGGTGAAACAGGATTTACAGGTTATACTGGTTTTACAGGTTATACTGGTTTTACAGGTTATACAGGATTTACAGGATATACAGGATTTACAGGTTATACTGGTCCAACAGGTGATAAGGGAGATATTGGTGAAAAAGGTGATAAAGGAGATACAGGTGATAAAGGAGAAACAGGATACACAGGTTATACTGGATTCACAGGTTATACTGGATTTACAGGTTATACTGGTCCAACAGGTGAAAAGGGAGATGTTGGTGAAAAAGGTGATAAAGGAGATACAGGTGATAAAGGAGATACAGGATACACAGGTTATACTGGTTTTACAGGTTATACTGGTTTCACAGGTTATACAGGATTTACCGGATACACTGGATTTACAGGATATACTGGTCCTACAGGTGATAAAGGAGATATTGGTGAAAAAGGTGATAAAGGAGATACAGGTGATAAAGGAGAAACAGGATACACAGGTTATACTGGATTCACAGGTTATACTGGTCATACAGGTTATACTGGTTACACAGGATATACAGGTTACACAGGTGAAAAAGGACATACTGGAAATACAGGTGATAAAGGAGAAACAGGATATACAGGATACACTGGATATACAGGATATACAGGTCCAACTGGAGGAATAGGGTATACAGGATATACAGGATATACAGGTTTTACCGGTCCAACTGGTTATACTGGTCCAACTGGTTCTGCTGGTCAAAAAGGTGATACTGGTCCGAAAGGAGACAGTGGAACCACAAAAGGAACAATCGATGTGTATTGGAATGGAAGCACTATTCCTTACGTAATAGTCAATAATGTAATATCAAATACAACTACTCAAAGTACAGGAATGACAGCGAATTCAATAACAATTACAGATTTAGTTTCTACATTCACTTTTCCAAGTTCAATTAATTCGTGGGGTTTGAATATCGGTAGTTCACCTCAAAATTGGCGTTTTTCTCAATTATTCAATAGTTCTTCGGTAAGGCTTGATTATATTCCAAGCACAAATACAATTACAATAGTATCAAGTTCATTATTTACACAACTTGGGGTTCAAGGAACAAAACCATCATCTGGAATAACATTACTTGCAAAAATATTTTTTACTTTTTAATAATAAATGAGTCAAGTCGCATACGTTAAAGTGTATTTTACAGGCACTAATTTTTTGAATAAAATTGTCGTTAGTGATAATTTATCAAAAAATATTGAACAAACATTCACATCTCCAAATAATACATTAGTTATTCGTGATATTGTTGCAAATTTTAATTTTCCATCATCTATTGTCGTATGGGGAAAAGATTTCAGTTCCCCAAGTAGTAGTAAATATCGTTTTATTCAATTATTTAATCATAGCAGTTGTAGATTAGATTACGATGTTAATGAAAAAGTATTAATGTTTACAAATGCATCTTTACTCAATTTAGGAGTTCCATCGACTCTTTCTTTACCTACAGTAGAAACACATGTTTCAACAATAATAATAACTTTTTAATCAAAAATTTGTTAATAATAACTTTTTAATCAAAACACTTGATTAAAAAAATGAAAATAAAAATAAAAAGTATAAATAAAATGAGTTATAATTCTCCATTACCAACAATATGTATAAAGGTTTCAATTACTGTCAATAATCAATCTGATATAAATCAAAATATCTTTAATTGTACTTTATCAATAATACAAGATCAAACATATAACGGTGGTTCAGCAAGTTATACTTGTATAGATATAAAACCAAATCAATGGGTTACTAATTATCAAGGTGGTCAAGCATGGAAAATTATTGAAGCAACAAATTATCAAATCGGACAAAATAAAGTTGATGTTTTGATTGAAGACGTTGAGTATTTTAATTATAGCCTTGAACCATCTCAAGGTTTACATGGTCCTCAGGATGGAGTAATTGGATATTGTTTTACTTTAGCGGATAATGGATTGCCAAATCTATACGGTGTTGATTATTTTGATTTTCCAATTGAATTTGTAGTTGATTTATTTTCTCGTTTTTCAATGAGAAATTATACTTCTTCTGCAATTAGTGTTTATCAAGTTGATCATAATTTTCAAAATGGGCAATTTATTTATATTGATAATAATAGTTATCAATTAATAACATCAGAAACTGATCTATCTATTGATATTATTGGAGTAGTGACAAGTGTTGGTTTTCCTTCAATTGATTATTTTACATTTAGACCGTTTGGTCAATTTTTACCTAAAGAGCAAATGCCTGTTATTCTCAGTGAAACAGTTGGTACTTTGTTTTATATTGATTCATCTGGTAATTTAACTAGTATAAATAATAATTCACAACCTGTATTTATACAAATTTCAAATGAAGGTGATGCCATATTGCTAAAATACAGAAGAAGTAATAATGGAGGAGGAGGTAATACAGGATATACAGGATTCACTGGTTACACTGGTTACACTGGTTATACAGGATTTACAGGTTACACTGGTTTTACAGGTTTTACAGGTTACACAGGATTTACTGGTTATACAGGTTATACAGGTTATACTGGATTCACAGGTTATACAGGATTTACTGGTTACACTGGATTCACAGGTTATACAGGATTTACTGGTTATACAGGTTATACAGGATTTACTGGTTACACTGGATTCACAGGTTATACCGGTTATACAGGTTATACTGGATTCACAGGTTATACTGGATTCACAGGTTATACAGGATTTACTGGATATACAGGATTTACTGGGTATACAGGTTATACTGGTTCCACTGGATTTACAGGTTATACAGGATTCACTGGTTATACTGGTCCAACAGGACAAGCTGGAGAAACTGGTCATACAGGATATACCGGATATACTGGTTCAACAGGAGAAAAAGGAGATACAGGGTATACTGGTTATACTGGTTATACTGGTCCAGTTGGACCATTGGGAACTGTGGGACAAATTGATGTCTACTATACAGGGGTAACTTATTTGTCAAAAGTTGTTGTTAATGAATATATTTCTTCAACTTCTGTATTTGAATATACAGAACCAAATACAAAAATTCAAATTACTAATTTGAATCCTAATTTTTCAGATCCAATATCAATGATTTCTTGGGGACGTAATTTTACTCTTAGTTCAAATCCTACTTCAAAAAGAGCAGTTGGATTATTTAATCAAACGGCATGTCGTATTGATTATGATACAGAAAATGATGGATTATTGACATTTACAAATGCTACTTTATCAAATTTAGGAGTGCCAGGATTTGATTTTTTACCTCAAACAGAAACAAAAATTGCAACAATTTATCTTACTTATAAGGTATAATTATAAAATATTTTTATTTAATAATTATATCTTACATTGTTATTATTTTATAATATATATTAATATTATAAAATTTTTATCGATAAAATCATATATTTTTAGATGCAATGATTACATATTGTTAAAAAAAAATTAATTTCTTATAAATAAAATGTCATCATACGTATCACCTTCACCACCGATATGTTTAGAAGTAAAAATAAGAAACCCTCTTCCAGTAGCAGAGGGGAGTAATCAATATACTTGTCAATTACTTGTTTATCCTCAACAAATAAAGGGTGCAAGTGATAGTTATACTTGCTCTGACGTAGAAGTTGGTCATTGGGTAAGTAATTATGCCGGAGGACAGGCATGGAAAATTGTTCAAATTGTTTCTTTAAATGTAAATGCAGGAACAGTTAATGTAGTTATTGAGGACGTAGAATATTATAATTTTTCACTTGATCCTGATTCTGGAGAACATGGACCTCAAGCTGATGGAAATGGTTACTGTTGGGCTTTAGGAGATAATGGTTTACCTAATTTATTACCAATTTTTTTTGAAATTGATACAATTTCTCCAACATATATTAGTGATTTGACTGCAAGATTTAACAGTAGAAATTACATAACTTCATTTATTCGTGTTTATCAATCAAGCCATACTTTAAGTGTTGGTGATTTTATTTATATTGAAAATGGAACGTATCACACTTTAACGTCTACATCTGATAAAGATAGTAATGTAATTGGTGTGGTTACAAGTGTTGATATTCCTACAAATGATTATTTTACATTTAGACCTTTTGGACAATATTTAACTGCTGATCAAATACCAACTGCTTTAACTGGTGGAATTGGAACTTTATATTATCTTAATTCTTCAGGTGGAATTACGTCTGTTCCTGATTCAAATAATTATCCTGTCTATATTCAAACAACTGTAAATGGAGATGGTATTTTATTAAAATATAGAAGAGATGCAAGTGCTTCTACTGGTTACACAGGTTTTACTGGTTATACTGGATACACTGGATACACTGGTTACACAGGATACACTGGTTACACTGGTTACTCTGGATACACTGGTTACACTGGTTTTACTGGTTACACTGGTTACACTGGTTACACTGGTTACACTGGTTACACTGGTTACACTGGTTACACTGGTTACACTGGTTTTACAGGTTACACTGGTTACACTGGTTACACTGGTTTTACAGGTTACACTGGTTATACTGGATATACCGGATATACTGGATATACTGGATACACTGGATACACTGGTTTTACAGGTTACACTGGTTATACTGGTTATACTGGATATACTGGTTTTACAGGTTACACTGGTTATACTGGTTTTACAGGTTATAGCGGTTACACTGGATACACTGGTTATACTGGATATACTGGTTACACAGGGTATACAGGATATACTGGATATACTGGTTACACTGGTTTTACAGGTTATACTGGTTTTACTGGTTATAGTGGTTATACTGGATACACAGGTTATACAGGTTATACTGGTTATTCTGGTTACACTGGTTACACAGGTTATACTGGTTTTACTGGTTATACAGGTTTTACAGGTTATAGTGGTTATACTGGTTATACAGGTTATTCTGGTTATACCGGTTATTCAGGTTATACTGGTTATACAGGTTTTACTGGTTACACTGGATACACTGGTGAGACTGGTTACACTGGTTACACTGGTTATACCGGTTATTCAGGATATACTGGTTACACTGGATATACTGGTTTTACTGGTTACACAGGATATACAGGATATACTGGTTATACTGGATTTACTGGTTTTACAGGTTATTCTGGATATACAGGTTATTCAGGTTATACTGGTTACACAGGATATTCAGGATATACAGGATATACTGGTTTTACAGGATACACAGGATACACTGGATATTCTGGATATACTGGTTACACAGGTTATAGTGGATATACTGGATACACTGGATATACTGGATATACTGGATATACTGGTTATACGGGTTTTACAGGTTATACTGGATATACTGGATATACTGGATATACTGGTTATACGGGTTTTACAGGTTATACAGGATATACAGGTTATAGTGGTTATACAGGATATACTGGATACACTGGATTTACTGGATACACTGGATACTCTGGTTATACAGGTTATTCTGGTTATACTGGTTACACAGGTTATTCAGGTTATACTGGTTATACTGGATTTACTGGTTACACTGGTTATACTGGTGAAACAGGATACACAGGTTATACTGGTTACAGCGGTTATACTGGTTATACAGGATTTACTGGATACACTGGATATAGTGGATATACAGGTTATACAGGTTATAGCGGATACACTGGATACACTGGATTTACAGGATACACTGGATACACTGGTTTTACTGGATATACAGGTTACACTGGATATTCAGGTTACACTGGTTATACTGGTTATTCTGGATATACTGGATACACTGGATATTCTGGATATACAGGTTATACTGGTTTTACTGGATACACTGGTTATACTGGATACACTGGTTATACTGGTTACACTGGTTTTACTGGATATACTGGATATACTGGTTACACAGGTTATACTGGATATACTGGTGAGACAGGTTATACAGGATACACAGGATACACAGGATACACTGGATATACTGGATATACTGGTTACACTGGTTACACTGGTTATACCGGTTATTCAGGATACACCGGATATACTGGATATTCTGGATACACAGGTTATACTGGTTTTACTGGATATAGTGGATATACTGGTTACACTGGATATACAGGTTATACAGGTTTTACAGGATACACTGGTTATACTGGTTATACTGGTTATTCTGGTTACACAGGATACACTGGATATACTGGTTATTCAGGTTACACTGGATATACTGGTTACACTGGATATTCAGGTTACACAGGTTACACAGGATACACTGGTTATTCAGGTTATACAGGATACACTGGATACACTGGTTTTACTGGATATACAGGTTACACTGGATATTCAGGTTACACTGGATACACTGGATATTCTGGATACACTGGATATACAGGATACACTGGTTATACTGGACATACAGGTTTTACAGGATATTCCGGATATACAGGTTATACTGGTTATTCAGGATATACTGGTTATTCAGGATATACTGGATACACTGGATACACCGGTTATACTGGTTATTCAGGATACACTGGATACACTGGATATACAGGATATACTGGATACACTGGATATTCTGGATATACTGGATACACTGGTTACACTGGATATAGTGGATATACTGGATACACTGGATTTACTGGTTATTCAGGATACACTGGTTATACTGGATACAGTGGTTATACTGGATACACTGGATATACTGGATACACTGGGTATTCTGGATACACTGGAACTACAGGATACACTGGTTACACAGGATACACTGGATATACAGGTTATTCTGGATATACTGGTTACACTGGTTACACAGGTTATACAGGTTACACAGGTTACACAGGATATTCTGGATATACAGGATACACTGGATATTCTGGAGTTACAGGTTATACAGGATATTCTGGATACACAGGTTATACTGGATACTCTGGATATACAGGATATACAGGTTATACAGGATACACCGGATACACAGGTTATACTGGATACACAGGTACAACAGGTTATACTGGTTATACGGGTTATAGTGGTGCTACTGGACCAACAGGACTACCTGGATTTGCTACAAACACAGGAGCAACCGGATTTACAGGTTATACTGGATTTACAGGTTATACTGGTCTTCCGGGGTCTGCAACAAATACTGGTGCAACTGGTGCAACTTATGAAAATACTGGAACAATTTATTTGGGTGACTATAATAGTTCAAATAATACAGGTGCATACACTTATATTTCCAGTATGACAGGTGTGGTTTCTTGGTTAGATGCAAGCACTTTATCAACATATTATAATAATAATGATAGAATTACGACATGGTATAGTAGAACTGGTCCAACAGGATATGGAGGACAATCTTTTACTATCAAATCAAATACTACTGGACCAGCTTACACAGGACCTCTTTTGGTGAGTGCTGGTTTGAATAATAAAAGTATTGTAAAATATGATTCAGCTGTCAATTCAAATACATTAATTTCAGATTTAAATGTGGACTCAGCAAATTATTCAATGTTTATTTTAAGTAAGGCAACAAATAGTGCTTCTGTTAATAGTTCTCTAAGTAATGCAAATTTTCTTCTTTATTCTGCTGGAGTCACAGATGGAACTACAGGAGCAACTGGATCATTTACAAGTTATACTAACAATACTACTTACAATGATTGGCAATTAACGGAATATATTAAAAATGATATAGGTAATGAAAATGTTTACATCAATGGAATAGTAAAAGCAAGTAAATTACCTACAAGTAAAACTGTAAAATACGTTTCTTTAGATGGAACAGGAAATTTAGTTCCAGCAAGATATTCTTTTGATGGTATAACATGGTTTTCTGGATCAACAGCACCAGGTGTTTATGGTAATTCACAAATAGGAGGACAATTTAGATATGTTGCATACAATGGTAATAGATGGGTTATTGCAGGATATCTTTTAGGAGTAGGACAATTTTATGCAATGTATTCAAATGATGGAATTTATTGGTTACCTCTACCAATCGGTCATCCTGTTGTTAGTTTAAGTTGGTCTGGAGATAGATTTATGATGGGTCATGTAGGATTTTATAGATATTCTTTCGATGGATTAAAATGGCAAAGAGCTTCTTTTACCACTACTGCTTCCTATTTTAAATCTAATGGAACACGATGGATTGCTACAAGTGAAAATACAGCATCTTATTTATATTATTCTTATGATGGTTTGAACTGGACAAGTTATCCTAATTATGTTCAAGTATATAGTAATGAATGTATACAATATTACAATGGTATCTGGATGATTGGTGGAAGTAAATGGGCTGGAAGTGGTGGTTTAAATACAAATATTATTACATCTCCAGATGGTGTTACATGGACTGGTAGAAGTATAACAAATTGTAATATTGTTGTATGCATAGGTTATGGAAATGGTAGATGGTTTGTTTTATATACACCTTCTTCAGGAACAAATAATATGGTGTATTCAGACGATAACGGAGCAACATGGACTAATGCTGGTTCACCTGTTAATACAAGTGGTTCTGCTGTTGGTCAAGGTAGTTATACTAATAGAATTTTGTATGATGGAAGCAAATGGTTGCTTACAACAAATCCTGTATTAAGTAGCAACTATTTATACGTTTCATATGATAATGGAAGTTCATGGACTGCTGTTACTTTACCATATGCAGGTTTGATTTACAATATTTTGTATGCTGAACCATCAACTGCTCCAATTAAAAAAATATCTATCGATGACTATTTATTTGACGATTTTATAGTAGGTGGTAATACATATGGAATTGTAATTTCAAATGATAAAGGTCAATCTTGGATTCATGCGACTTACGATACTACATATCCTCAATATCAACTTCATTGGAATTTTAAATTTAATGGTTCTACATGGATTGCTGGATCTCAGCATAATATCTACTTTAATAATTATAGATCACCTGATGGACTTAACTGGTTTCCTTTTAAAGTTGGAGGTACAGGTAATAATCCATATAACCAATTAGTTCATATATGGGATTGTTGTTGGTATAATGATAGATGGTTGGCTTGTTGTATAGACTATTCTTTTGGGTATAAATTTCTCTATTATTCATATGACGGTATGACTTGGACATATCAATCAGGTACACCACCTCTTTTTTCACCTCAAAGAATTGACAAAAACGGATCCTTAGCTGTTGTTGCCTCAACAAATTATTTGAATAGTTCTTTCAATACAATTAGTATAACTTACACCGGAACAACTTTTAATACAGTATGGACTGGTACAACACTTGCAAGTATAGAGGCAAGAGCCGTTATATATAATCATATTCAAAATAATTGGATGGTTTGTTTTTCAGGTGGTTCAGATCAGTTAGTTTATTCTCCAGATGGAGTTAACTGGACTGGATTAGGAACAACAGTTTTTACTGTAGTAACATACGATCTTGATTATAGTAAAACCACAGGTAGATATTTAGCAGTTGGATATGATAATGTTGCATACTCTGATAATGGAACAATTTGGACTGTATGTAGCAGTGTTCCTTACACAAATATTGGACAACTTATGTGGGTCAGTGATAGAGAATGGATGATAACATCATATAGTGGTTCATATTATCCTTTTTTTTCAATAGATGATGGTGTTACTTGGCGAAATCGTCAATCAAACATTAAAGTTCAATATGCTTCAACAAATAAAATAAATAATAATCAAAATTATGTTGCAGAAGTTGTTGTTTTTGATAGATCACTTTCTCAAGTAGATAGAGAAAGAGTTGAAGCTGAAATTCTATGGAAATGGGGTTTGCAATCAAGTATTCCACCTATTAATCCTCAATATTATGGTGCGCCACAATCTATCGTTATATCAAATATTGCAAATACATTGAATTTAAGTAATGCTTATGCTCTGGCTATTGGTAGCAATGCAGGAAATACTGGACAATTGATGGGTACTGTTGCTATTGGAACAAATGCAGCAAAATATGTCCAAGGTCCTGATGCTGTTGCTATTGGAACTGCAGCAGGTTATTATCAACAGGGTGGTTCTGCTGTTGCTTTCGGTGTTTCTGCTGGATATTCTAATCAATGTTCAGGAGCCGTTGCTATTGGTATTCAATCTGGTAATGTTAATCAAGGTCAACTATCTGTTGCTATTGGATACAATGCTGGAAATTACAACCAAGGTTCTCAATCTGTTGCTGTTGGATATCAAGCTGGTAATAGCAATCAGGGTGTAAATGCAGTTGCAATTGGTTATCAATCTGGTCAATTATCACAAGGAAGAAGTGCTTTTGCTATTGGATACCAAGCTGGTTATCAACAACAAAGTGATACATCTCTTTCACTTGGTACTTCTGCAGGTTTAGCTTTTCAAGGCACAGGTGCAGTTGCTATTGGTACTTCTGCTGGTAGTTATAATCAAGGCTCACAAGCATTGGCTATTGGAAATGAAGCAGGACGTTATTACCAAAGATTACAAGCAGTCGCACTTGGTTTTCAAGCAGGTAATTCATATCAAGGACAGAGTTCTATCGCTATTGGTTATCAAGCAGGGTTCGCTACACAAGGAGTGTCAAGTGTAGCAATAGGTTATCAAGCAGGATATGGTTCACAAAATGGTTCTTCTGTTGCTCTTGGAGTTTGGGCTGGTCTGCAATCACAAGGTGGATCTTCAGTTTGTATTGGTTATTCAGCTGGTTATAATAATCAAGGAGCCCGTGCTATTGCTATTGGATATCAAGCTGGAAACTACTATCAACTTTCTCAATCCGTTGCGATTGGATATCAAGCAGGTAATAATTCACAATCTTATCAAGCAGTTGCTATTGGAACATCAGCAGGATATGATAGACAAGGCTTTTATTCAGTTGCTATTGGAAGTGAGGCAGGATATACTAATCAAGGTATATATGCAACAGCTATTGGATACCAAGCTGGATATCAAAGTCAAGGTGGATATTCAGTTGCGATTGGAGTTGCTGCTGGAAATTACCAATCGGCTTCACAAACAGTTGCAATCGGTTATTCAGCAGGTTCAATCTTTCAAAAATCACGTGCTATTTCTATTGGATATCAATCAGGATATACTAATCAGGGAACTGGATCTGTTGCTATTGGATATCAAGCTGGATATACTGGACAAGGTCAATATGCGATTGCTATTGGTAATAGTGCTGGTGGTGTTAATCAAGCTCCAAATTCAATTGTTATTAGTGCTGGTAGTACCGGACCTACTGTTACGAACTCTGGATTATACATGAATCCTATTCGATTGAATTACAGTGCAATAAATTATATTGGTTGGGATGAAAATACTAAAGAATTAACTTATAATCCTAATTCTCCTGCTACTGGTGCAACTGGATATACTGGTTATACTGGATATACTGGTTACACTGGATATACTGGTTACACTGGATATACTGGTTACACTGGATACACTGGTTACACTGGATACACTGGATACACTGGATATACTGGTTATACTGGATATAGTGGTTATACAGGTTATACCGGATACACTGGTTTTACAGGTTATACTGGATATACTGGATACACTGGTTACAGTGGAGTTACTGGTTACACTGGTTATACTGGTTATACTGGATATAGTGGTTACACTGGTTACACTGGTCATACTGGTCATACTGGTCATACTGGTTACACAGGATATACAGGATACACAGGATATACTGGTTCTACAGGTTATACTGGATTTACAGGTTATACCGGTTATACCGGTTATACTGGTTACACTGGTCCACAAGGTATCCCTGGTTTAGCAACTAATACTGGTTCAACTGGTTACACTGGTTATACTGGATTTACTGGTCCTCAGGGTCCTCCTGGTTTGGCGTCAAATACAGGATCTACTGGTGCTACTGGTTATACTGGATACACTGGTTTTACTGGATACACTGGTTTTACTGGATACACTGGTCCCACTGGTCCCGGTAATACTTTATTTGTTGGTACTACTGGAACAAATATCACTGGTTATGCTTTGATTAGCACGCTATTATTTGATTCAGATGCAGGTTTTGATGTTACCGAAGGACCAACGGGAACAGTTAAAATTGGTATGAATAGTACTTTTAAATATTGGAATATTGATGGTGCTACAGGATTAACTGCTCAAGGATTAGATACTGTTAATTTTATTTCTGGAACAGGAGTGAAAATTGAAGCATACATTGATGAATTTTCTACAAAATCCTTATTAATTGCCTATGATGGTATGGGAACAACTGGTGCTACTGGTTACACTGGATACACTGGATACACTGGATACACTGGATACACTGGATATACCGGTTTTACTGGTTTTACTGGATACACTGGATATACCGGTTATACTGGTTTCACTGGTTTTACTGGATACACTGGATACACTGGATTTACAGGATACACTGGATATACTGGTTATACCGGTTTTACTGGTTTTACTGGATACACTGGATATACCGGTCACACAGGTTTTACAGGATATACTGGATATACAGGATTCACAGGATTCACAGGATATACTGGATTTACTGGATACACTGGTTATACAGGATACACTGGATTTACTGGATACACTGGATACACTGGATACACTGGATATACTGGATATACTGGTTATACCGGTGCAGATCAGAGTTACGCAGTTTGGATTTACGATGATAATTATGCTGGTGGTAATCCAAGTGCGGGAACTTTTATTGAGAACATTTCAAGTGGAAATGTAACAATAGCTTTGAACGCAGTTGCTATTCAAGGAATGGGACAACGTTGGTTGAATATTTTATCAACATTGAATCAATCTGTTGGAAGTTTCATTGCTCTTACTCAAAATTCTAATGTCCAAATCATTCAAGTTACTCAAGTTAATTTAGGTAATCCAAATGTTATTTTCGGAACTCTTGCTTCTGGTAATCCTACAGCATTTAATCTTGAACCTGTAATGTTTTCATATTTGAATATGGGAGCAACTGGTTACACAGGATATACTGGTTACACAGGATATACTGGTTATACAGGATATACTGGATACACAGGATATACTGGATACACAGGATACTCTGGTTATACAGGATATACTGGATTCACTGGATACACTGGATTTACTGGTTATACTGGACCGATTGGACCTACAGGACCTTTAGGAACAGTTGGACAAATTGATGTATATTATAATGGTGTAACTTATTTGTCGAAAGTTGAGGTAAATTCTTATATTTCATCAACCAGTACATTTAGTTATACTGGTCCTACGAATACAACTATAAGTATTACAAATCTTTCCAATGCATTTACTTTTCCGATTTCAATGATTTCGTGGGGTAATGACTTTACGTATAGTAGTACGCCAACTTCAGCTCGTGCTGTTGGTCTGTTCAATCAAACGGCTTGTAGAATTGATTACAATTATTCTACTGGTGCGCTTACATTTACAAATGCAACATTATCTAATTTAGGTGTTCCGGGTTATGATTTCTTACCTACGAATAGTGAAACGAAAGTCGCTACTATATTTTTGACATATAAAATTTAATTAAATTAGTTCTTTTTTTTATTTTTTCATAAAATAAAAATATGATTAATACTGCATTACCCCCTATTTGTTTAGAAGTGCGAATAATTAATCCATTACCTGTATTTAATATTAATAATCAATATACAGCTACAATTAATGTTAAATCTCAGCAAATTTTAGGTGCTGGTTCTGAATATACTGTGTCTGATGTTGAAGTCGGGCATTGGATTAGTAATTATACAGGTGGACAAGCTTGGAAAATTATTTCTATTACAAGTGTTGATGTCGATAATAATTCTTTTACTTGTATAATTGAAGATGTTGAATATTATAATTTTTCATTAGATCCTGCGACTGGAGAACATGGACCTCAAGATAATGGAAAAGGATATTTATATTCATTGGCTGATAACGGATTACCTAATTTAGTTCCTATTTTTTTAGATACTGCAGTTATTTCAACCAACTATATTACTGATTTAATCGGTAGATTCAATAGTAGGAATTATAATACTACTTATGTTCGATTTTATCAAGAAAATAATAATTTTTCTATAGGAAATTTTATTTATCTTGAAGAAAATTTATTTTACAAAGTTACGTCGAATACTTTAATGAATGTTAATATTATTGGTGTTGTAACCTCCATAAATATTCCGACAAATGGATATTTTACAGTTAGACCTTTTGGGCAATATTTAACATCTACGCAATTGGCTTATACTTTAACTGCGGGAATAGGCTCCATTTACTATTTAAATTCTTCAGGTTCTATAACAACTGTTCCAGATAAAAATAATTATCCAGTATATATTCAAATTACCGATTCTGGAGATGGTATTTTATTAAAATACCGAAGAAACGAATGTACTGCCACTGGTTACACTGGATTCACGGGTTATACTGGAAGCACAGGTTATACAGGTTATACAGGTTATACAGGTTATACAGGTTATACAGGTTATACAGGTTATTCAGGTTATACAGGATATACTGGTTATACAGGTTATACAGGTTATTCAGGTTATACAGGATATACTGGTTATTCAGGAACAACAGGATACACTGGTTATTCAGGATATACAGGTTATACTGGTTATTCAGGATATACAGGTTACACAGGATATACTGGTTATTCAGGATATACAGGTTACACAGGTTACACAGGTTATACTGGTTATTCAGGTTATACAGGAACAACAGGATACACTGGTTATTCAGGTTATACTGGAACAACAGGATACACTGGTTATTCAGGATATACAGGTTATACTGGTTATTCAGGTTATACAGGTTATACAGGTTATACAGGTTATACAGGTTATACAGGTTATACAGGTTATACAGGTTATTCAGGTTATACAGGATATACTGGTTATTCAGGATATACAGGTTACACAGGTTATACTGGTTATTCAGGTTATACAGGAACAACAGGATACACTGGTTATTCAGGATATACAGGTTATACTGGTTATTCAGGATATACAGGTTACACAGGTTATACTGGTTATTCAGGTTATACAGGAACAACAGGATACACTGGTTATTCAGGATATACAGGTTATACTGGTTATTCAGGATATACAGGTTACACAGGTTATACTGGTTATTCAGGTTATACAGGCTATTCTGGTTATACAGGCTATTCAGGCTATACTGGTTATACTGGTTATACAGGTCATACAGGAACAACAGGATACACTGGTTATTCAGGATACACAGGTTATACTGGTTACACAGGCTATACTGGTTACACAGGCTATACTGGTTATTCTGGTTATACAGGATACACTGGTTATTCAGGATACACTGGTTATTCAGGCTATACAGGTTACACAGGTTATACAGGTTATACAGGTTATACCGGAACAACAGGGTACACTGGTTATTCAGGATATACAGGTTACACAGGTTATACTGGTTATTCAGGTTATACAGGAACAACAGGATACACTGGTTATTCAGGATATACAGGTTATACTGGTTATTCAGGTTATACTGGTTACACAGGTTATACAGGATACACAGGTTATACAGGATACACTGGTTATACAGGAACAACAGGATATACTGGATATTCAGGTTATACAGGCTATTCTGGTTATACAGGCTATTCAGGCTATACTGGTTATACTGGTTATACAGGTCATACAGGAACAACAGGATACACTGGTTATTCAGGATACACAGGCTATACTGGTTACACAGGCTATACTGGTTATTCTGGTTATACGGGATACACTGGTTATACAGGATACACTGGTTATTCAGGCTATACAGGTTACACAGGTTATACTGGAACAACAGGGTACACTGGTTATTCAGGATATACAGGTTACACAGGTTATACTGGTTATTCAGGAACAACAGGATACACTGGTTATTCAGGATATACAGGCTCTACTGGTTATTCAGGATATACAGGTTACACAGGTTATACTGGTTATTCAGGTTATACAGGAACAACAGGATACACTGGTTATTCAGGATACACAGGTTATACAGGATACACTGGTTATACAGGAACAACAGGATATACTGGATATTCAGGTTATACAGGCTATTCTGGTTATACTGGAACAACAGGTTATACAGGCTATTCTGGTTATACTGGTTATACAGGATATACAGGATACACAGGATACACTGGATATTCAGGTTATACTGGAACAACAGGTTATACAGGCTATTCTGGTTATACTGGTTATACAGGATATACAGGTTATACTGGAACAACAGGATATACAGGTTATACTGGAACAACAGGATATACAGGCTATACTGGCTATTCAGGATACACAGGATACACTGGATATTCAGGTTATACTGGAACAACAGGTTATACAGGTTATACTGGTTATACCGGTTATACTGGAACAACAGGATACACTGGTTACTCCGGATACACAGGATATACAGGCTATACTGGAACAACAGGTTATACAGGCTATTCTGGTTATACAGGTTATACAGGTTATACTGGAGCAACAGGATACACAGGATATACAGGCTATACTGGAACAACAGGATATACTGGTTATTCTGGATACACTGGATATACAGGCTATACTGGAACAACAGGATACACAGGTTATTCTGGATACACAGGATATACAGGCTATACTGGAACAACTGGATACACAGGTTATTCCGGATACACGGGATATACAGGCTATACTGGAACAACTGGATACACTGGATATACAGGATATACTGGATAACAGGTTATACAGGCTATTCTGGTTATACAGGATATACAGGTTATACTGGAACAACAGGATACACTGGTTATTCTGGATACACTGGATATACAGGCTATACTGGAACAACTGGTTATACAGGATATACAGGCTATACTGGAACAACTGGTTATACAGGATATACGGGTTATACTGGAACAACAGGTTATACAGGCTATTCTGGTTATACTGGCTATACTGGAACAACAGGTTATACAGGCTATTCTGGTTATACTGGATATACAGGTTATACTGGAACAACTGGATATACTGGAACAACTGGATATACTGGAACAACTGGTTATACTGGAACAACAGGTTATACTGGAACAACTGGATATACTGGATACACAGGTTATTATGGTCAAAATTCATGGACACCAATACTTTCTAATGTAACACAAGATCCTTACACAGCAGGAACATTCACATCAGGTGCAGGTGCATCAATATGGGGTACTCCTGGTTCAATGTCGTCAGTTCAAGGATATACGAGTTCTTATGTTTCTTTCAAGACATCAACACCAAATAAAGAATTCATGCTTGGGTTATCAAGTATTAATACAGGAACAGATTTGGCGACAATAAATTTTGCTATATATATATATGGTCCTAACACTTCTATTGAAATTTATGAATCAGGTGTATCTGTTGGAACAGTTGGATCTACACCTTTATCTACTGATTTATTTACAATAAGTCATGATGGGCTTAATGTGCGTTACTTTAGAAATGGAACTTTATTACGAACAGTATCTTATTCTGGTACATTATATTTAGGTAATAGTTTTAAAAACTCAGCCACAATTATTACAAATCTTGTATTTGGTTCACAATCAGCATTGGGAACATCGTATTCAGTAGCAATAGGAACATTAGCAGGTGGTGTCAATCAAGCATCTCAATCAGTAGCAATTGGCTACCTCGCTGGTTTTACAAATCAAGCATCGAATAGTGTTGCTATTGGAACACAAGCAGGGTCTACCAACCAACGTCAATACTCAGTAGCAATTGGCTACCAAGCAGGTTTTACAAATCAAGCATCGAATAGTATTGCTATTGGAACACAAGCAGGATCTACTGGACAACGTGAATACTCAGTAGCGATTGGTTTTCAAGCAGGTGCTTCTGGACAAAAAGAATATGCAGTTGCAATTGGTTACCAAGCAGGTTTTACAAATCAAGCATCAAACAGTATTGCGATTGGTTTTCAAGCAGGATATACTGGACAAGCATCCCAATCAGTAGCAATTGGCTATCAAGCGGGTTTTACAAATCAAAATTTTTCTGCCATTGCTATTGGTAATCAAGCAGGAGAAACAAATCAAGATGATAATTCAGTAGCAATAGGAACATTTGCAGGTAGTTTGAATCAAGCAACCCAATCGATAGCAATTGGTTACCTTGCAGGTTTTACAAATCAAGCATCGAATAGTGTTGCTATTGGAACAGAAGCAGGTGCTACTGGACAAGGTCAATACTCCGTAGCAATTGGTTTTCAATCAGGTGCTTCTGGACAAAAAGAATATGCAGTTGCAATTGGTTATCAAGCAGGTTTTACAAATCAAGCATCCAATAGTATTGCAATAGGTTATCAAGCAGGATATACAGGACAAGCATCCCAATCAGTAGCAATTGGCTATCAAGCGGGTTTTACAAATCAAAATTTTTCTGCCATTGCTATTGGTAATCAAGCAGGAGAAACAAATCAAGATGATAATTCAGTAGCAATAGGAACATTTGCAGGTAGTTTGAATCAAGCAACCCAATCTATAGCAATTGGTTACCTTGCAGGTTTTACAAATCAAGCATCGAATAGTATTGCTATTGGAACAGAAGCAGGTGCTACTGGACAAGGTCAATACTCAGTAGCAATTGGTTATCAATCAGGTGCTTCTGGACAAAAAGAATATGCAGTATCAATTGGTTATCAAGCAGGTTTTACAAATCAAGCATCCAATAGTATTGCCATTGGTTATCAAGCAGGATATACAGGACAAGCATCCCAATCAGTAGCAATCGGCTACCAAGCAGGAAATACAAATCAAAATTATTCTGCTATTGCTATTGGTAATCAAGCAGGTCGTACAAGTCAAGGAACGCATAGTATTGCCATTGGAACTCAAGCAGGTTCAACTGGGCAAAAAGAATATGCAGTAGCAATTGGTTACCTTGCAGGTTTTACAAATCAAGCATCAAATAGTATTGCTATTGGAACACAAGCAGGATCTACTGGACAAGGTCAATATTCAGTAGCAATTGGTTTTCAATCAGGTGCTTCTGGACAAAAAGAATACGCAGTGGCAATTGGTTATCAAGCAGGTTTTACAAATCAAGCATCCAATAGTATTGCAATAGGTTACCAAGCAGGATATACTGGACAAGCATCTCAATCAATAGCAATAGGATACCAAGCAGGTTTTACAAATCAAGCATCAAATGCTATTGCTGTAGGTTTTAAAGCAGGAAGAACAAATCAATCCAGAAATGCTGTTGCTATTGGAGAGGAAGCAGGTTTATCAAATCAAGGACAATATGCTGTTGCTATAGGTTATCAGACACAATCGAGTGGAGGACAACCAGATGCTGTAGCTATAGGAACTCAAGCAGGAGTCCAAAATCAGGCTCAATCAACTGTAGCTATCGGTCGATTATCAGGAAATTATAATCAAGCAACTCAGTCAATAGCAATTGGCTATCTCGCAGGTTTCACAAATCAAGCAATTAATAGTATTGCTATAGGAGCAGAAGCAGGTGCTACTGGACAAAATCAATATTCAGTAGCAATAGGTTTCCAAGCAGGTGCTATTAACCAACGTGACTATTCAGTAGCATGTGGCTTTCAAGCAGGTTTTACAAATCAAGCATCTCAGTCAGTAGCAATAGGTTTTCAAGCAGGATATTCTGGACAAAATTATTCTGGTATTGCTATTGGTAATCAAGCAGGTCGAACAAGTCAAGGAACACATAGTATTGCCATTGGAACTCAAGCAGGTTCAACTGGACAAAAGGAATACGCAATAGCAATTGGTTTCCAAGCAGGTTTCACAAATCAAGCATCAAATAGTATTGCGATTGGAACACAAGCAGGATCTACTGGACAAGGTCAATATTCAATAGCAATTGGCTCTCAAGCAGGTGCTTCTGGACAAAAAGAATATGCAGTAGCAATTGGTTACCAAGCAGGTTTTACAAATCAAGCTTCGAATAGTATTGCGATAGGTTATCAAGCAGGATATACTGGACAAGCATCCCAATCGGTAGCAATTGGTTACCAAGCAGGATTTACAAAACAAAATTTTTCTGCTATTGCTATTGGTAATCAAGCAGGTCGTACTAATCAAGGAACGTATAGTATTGCTATTGGTAATCAAGCAGGTTTCACAAATCAAGCAAGTTATTCAATCGCAGTTGGAATATCAGCAGGTGAACAAACACAAGGACTTGCTTCTCTCGCAATAGGAGACTCATCAGGTCAATTTTCACAAAGAGATCGATGTGTAGCTCTTGGTTCTTTTGCAGGTAATTTTGGGCAAGGAACAGGTGCCATAGCAATAGGATGGGATTCAGCAAACACAAATCAAGGTTATTATTCAATTGCTATAGGTTGGAAAACACAATCTACTAATACTGCTTTTGAAGCAATAGCGATTGGAAAAGAAGCAGGAAGGGGTAATCAAAAACCTTATACTATTGCCATTGGATCCCAAGCAGGAACTAATAATCAAGGAACATGGTCTCAAGCAATTGGAATCCAAGCAGGATATACAAATCAAGGAAATAGTTCAACTGCAATAGGATATCAAGCAGGACAAAATAATCAGGGAAATACTTCAGTTGCCATAGGTAATAATTCTGGAACTAATAGTCAAGCAAATAATGCTGTTTCAATTGGACATGTCTCAGGTTATAATTCACAAGCATCTTATGGCATTGCTATTGGATCAGAGGCTGGTAGAGAAAGTCAGAAGTTTAGAGGAATTGCAATTGGACAATATGCTGGATATAATATTCAAGGAACTCATTCTGTAGCAATTGGTTACCTTGCAGGTTATACATATCAAAATTTAAATGCAGTTGCTATTGGCTCTGAAGCGGGAGAAACAAATCAAGAAAACTATTCAATCGCAATAGGGTCACAGGCTGGTTCTCTCAATCAAGCAAGTTCGTCAGTAGCAATTGGCTACCAAGCAGGTTTTTCATATCAAGGAGTTAATTGGACTCCAATCAATGTACTAAATTTATATCAAGATCCGAATATAGCTTATAGATTTTCAGGAACAGGTGGTAATGGATATGGAACAGCAGGAGCTCTAAGTTCAGTTGAATCATATAGGAGTAGTTATGTTTCGTTTCAATCATCAACATCAGCACCTGTTTTCATGTGTGGACTTTCTACAGTGAACAATTCATCTACTTATACAACAATAAATTATGGTTTTTTCTTTGAGTCAGGAGGTTATGTTCGGATATATGAATTAGGTTCATATATTGCTGGTACTATTTTTAATCATGATATAAGCCAAACTTATTTAATCACTCATGATGGTTCTAATATTCAATATTACTATAATAATAATTTAATCAGAACAACTGCGTTTTCAGGCTCTTTATATGTAGCCGCATCATTTAGTGATGGAGGAACAACTGCCTTTATTGAACAACTCCAATTTGGTCCATTCATATCAGCATCTTCAGTAGCATTAGGAACATCAGCTGGTAGTTTTAACCAAGCAGTTCAATCAATAGCAATAGGATACTATGCAGGTTTTACAAATCAAGCGTCAAATAGTATTGCAATTGGAACAAACGCAGGATCTACTGGACAACGTCAAAATTCAGTAGCAATAGGATATCTAGCAGGTGCTATAATTCAAAGCTCACAATCTATTGCTATTGGAACATCAGCAGGATTCACTGGACAAGGATTTTCTTGTGTAGCTATTGGTTACCTTGCAGGAAGTAGTAACCAAGGAGATAACGCAATTGCGATAGGTAACTCAGCGCAATTAACTGGCGCAGGAGTTTTAAGTATCGCATTAGGTTATCAAGCAGGACGAGGTAATCAAGGTACTGGTTCTATCGCTATAGGACGATTAGCAGGTGGTGGTAATCAAGGTCAGTATTCAGTTGCATTAGGAAATTATGCAGGATATATTAATGAAGGTCAGTATTCAGTTGCATTAGGATATGCAGCAGGTTATAATTCACAAGCAACCCAATCGATAGCAATAGGATACAACACAGGTTTTTATAATCAAGCATCAAATAGTATTGCTATTGGAACAGATGCAGGTGCTACTGGACAAGGTCAATACTCCGTAGCAATTGGTTTTCAATCAGGTGCTTCTGGACAAAAAGAATATGCAGTAGCAATTGGTTATCAAGCAGGTTTTACAAATCAAGCATCCAATAGTATTGCGATAGGTTATCAAGCAGGATATACTGGACAAGCATCCCAATCAGTAGCAATAGGATACCAAGGAGGTTCTTTAAACCAAGGTTCAAATTCTATTGCAATAGGATCTCAAGCAGGACTTAGTGGACAAGGAGGATATTCAGTTGCAATTGGAGAAAGTTCAGGTAAATTTAATCAAGGTATAGCTTCTATATCTATTGGAGACAGTTCTGGTTTTACAGGGCAACGAACGAGAGCAGTAGCAATTGGATCAGGTGCTGGTTTTTTTAATCAACAAGAAGCTGCTATAGCAATAGGACAACAAGCTGGTAGAAGCAACCAGGCTACATATGCAGTAGCTATTGGATTTCAAGCAGGTTTTACAAATCAAAATTATTCTGCTATTGCTATTGGTAATCAAGCAGGAGTAACAAATCAAGATGATAATTCGGTAGCAATAGGAACATTTGCAGGTAGTTTGAATCAAGCAACTCAATCAGTAGCAATTGGATACCTTGCGGGTTTTACCAATCAAGCATCGAATAGTATTGCTATTGGAACACAAGCAGGATCTACTGGACAAGGACAATACTCCGTAGCAATTGGTTTTCAATCAGGTACTTCTGGACAAAAAGAATATGCAATAGCAATTGGCTACCAAGCAGGTTTTACAAATCAATCATCCTATAGTATTGCTATTGGTTATCAAGCAGGATATACTGGACAACAACTCGCGTCTACCTCGATTGGTGATTCATCTGGAAAATTTAGTCAAGGAGAGCGAGCTTTGGCAGTTGGTTCTTTTGCTGGTAATTTTGGACAAGGAACAGGTGCCATAGCAATAGGATGGGATTCAGCAAACACAAATCAAGGTCAATATTCGATTGCTATAGGTTGGAAAACACAATCTACTAATACAGCTTTTGAAGCAATAGCGATTGGAAAAGAAGCAGGAAGGGGTAATCAAAAACCTTATACTATTGCAATTGGATCCCAAGCAGGATTTAATAACCAACAAACATGGTCACAAGCAATTGGAATTCAAGCAGGATATACAAATCAAGGAAATTCTGCAACTGCAATAGGATATCAAGCAGGACAAAATAATCAGGGAAATACTTCAGTTGCCATAGGTAATAATTCTGGAACTAATAGTCAAGCAAATAATGCTGTTTCAATTGGAAATGTCTCAGGTTATAATTCACAAGCATCTTATGGCATTGCTATTGGATCAGAGGCTGGTAGAGAAAGTCAGAAAGTTAAAGCAATCGGTATAGGAAATTACGCTGGATATGGTAATCAAGGGACTCAAGCAGTTGCTATTGGATGGCAAGCAGGGTATACAAATCAAGGTCAAGATACAGTTGCCATTGGAACATTTGCTTCTAACACAAATCAAGGTTCCTATGGTGTTGCTGTAGGGTCGTATGCTGGAGAAGTAAACCAAGGTCAATTATCTGTAGCACTTGGACATCGAGCAGGAAATACTAATCAATCATCTTATTCTATTGCTATAGGATATCAGGCTGGTTCTACTTCTGAAAGTCCTTATGCTGTTGCTATTGGAACCCAAGCTGGTTATACAGTTCAAGGTCAATATTCTGTTGCTATAGGTTATCAAACACAATATCAATTATCGAGTAATGACAGTATTGCAATCGGAACTCAAGCTGGTTGTTATAATCAAGGTGCAAACTGCGTTGCTTTAGGATGTCTTGCTGGAGCGACGAGTCAAGCTGCAAGGTCTATTGTTATTAACGCTAATAGTACAGTATTAAATAATACAACTTCAGATAGTTGTGTAATTAATCCAATCAGAAATGTAAGTGCAAAGTCTTCTACTATGAGAAGTATATATTGGAATACATCATCAAAAGAATTAAGTTATGATGAAAATGCAAATGTTTCACAAATATTTGATACAAGAAGTTCATCAACAACACCAAATGGATATAGAAGTAATCCTGGAGGTCTAAATGTTATAAGAGAATTCAAAACCAATGGAGATATTGGAAGTCCATTTACATCATCTTCTTATGTTATACTTGAAACATATATTCCTTGGACAGATACAAGCGGCGGCGTTTGTTGGCAACATGTTTATGCAACTGTTGATGGATCAGTTAAAAAACGATATGAAACCTCCGGAACTACATGGTCCAGTTGGTTCAGTTGGTACTAAAAAAAATTGATTGAAGAATAAATAATATTATATATAATAAAATGTCTGAAATATCCTTTGATTCTAATGTAGTAATAACAACCGTTATATCATATTCTAAATTCGTCGTAAGAAATATAGATATTAAATTCGATGAACCTGCTAAAGTTGATGTAATGTTAATACAAACAAATCCTGCACAAACTCCATTATACGAAACAATAGAAATACCTGTAGAAACATATACATCGTGGCAATATGATAAACAACAGATAATTAACTATTGTAAAACTTATATTCAAAATAAATATGCACAATCCGCATAAACTATTTTTATTTTTGCAAAAATAAAAATGTTCTTACCTTCAAATTATATTGAGAATTCTTTTTCAGTTTTACATATAAAATTTTATTAAATTCGTAAAATTTAGTTCTTTTTTTATTTTTCCTAATGAAAATAAAAATATGATTAATGCTGCATTGCCCCCTATTTGTTTAGAAGTGCGAATAATTAATCCTTTACCTGTACTCAATATTAATAATCAATATACAGCTACAATTAACGTTAAATCTCAGCAAATTTTAGGTGCTGGTTCTGAATTTACTGTATCTGACGTTGAAGAAGGACATTGGATTAGTAATTATTCTGGTGGTCAAGCTTGGAAAATTATCTCTATCACAAGTGTCAATATTAATAGCAATTCTCTAACTTGCATTATGGAAGATGTTGAGTATTATAATTTTTCGTTAGATCCTGCTACTGGAGAACACGGACCTCAAGATAATGGAAAAGGATATTTATGGTCATTGGCTGACAACGGATTACCAAATTTGGTTCCTGTTTTTTTAGATACTACAGTTATTTCAACGAATTATATCACCGATTTAATTGGTAGATTCAATAGTAGGAATTATAATACTACTTATGTTCGATTTTATCAAGAAAATAGTAATTTTTCTATAGGAAATTTTATTTACTTGGAAGAAAATTTATTTTACAAAGTTACGTCTGATACTTTGATGAATGTTAATATTATTGGTGTTATAACTTCTATAAATATTCCGACAAATGGATATTTTACAGTTAGACCTTTTGGGCAATATTTAACATCTACACAATTGGCTAATACTTTAACTGAAGGTATTGGTTCTATTTATTATTTAGATTCTTCAGGTTCTATAACAACTGTTCCAGATCAACATAATTATCCAGTATACATTCAAATTAATAATGCTGGAGACGGTATTTTATTAAAATATCGTAGAAACGACAGTTCTTCTTCTTCAACTGGTTTTACTGGATATACTGGTTTTACTGGATATACTGGTTTTACTGGATACACAGGATTCACTGGCTTTACTGGATACACTGGCTTTACTGGATACACTGGCTTTACTGGATACACTGGATTTACTGGATTCACAGGATATACAGGATTCACAGGATATACAGGATTTACTGGATTTACTGGATATACTGGGTTTACTGGGTTCACAGGGTATACTGGTTTTACAGGTTATACCGGATTTACAGGATTCACAGGTTATACTGGTTTTACAGGTTATACTGGATTTACAGGATTCACAGGTTATACTGGATTTACAGGATTCACAGGTTATACTGGTTTTACTGGTTATACTGGATTTACAGGATTCACTGGATATACTGGATTTACTGGATTTACTGGATATACTGGATTTACTGGATTCACAGGATACACAGGTTTTACTGGATATACTGGATTTACAGGATTCACAGGATACACAGGTTTTACTGGTTTTACAGGTTATACTGGATTTACAGGATTCACTGGATATACTGGATTTACTGGATATACTGGTTTTACAGGTTATACTGGATTTACAGGATATACTGGATTTACTGGATTTACTGGATACACAGGTTTTACAGGATTCACTGGATATACTGGTTTTACAGGATTCACTGGATATACTGGATTTACTGGATTCACAGGGTACACAGGTTTTACCGGATATACTGGATTTACAGGATTTACAGGATTCACAGGATATACAGGATTTACAGGATTCACTGGATATACTGGATTTACTGGATTCACTGGATACACAGGTTTTACTGGATATACAGGATTTACTGGATTCACAGGATATACTGGATTTACTGGATTCACTGGATATACTGGATTCACAGGATACACAGGATACACAGGTTTTACAGGATTCACTGGATATACCGGTTTTACAGGATTCACTGGTTATACTGGTGTAACTGGTTTCACAGGATACACTGGTTTTACTGGATTTACTGGATATACTGGCTATACTGGTGTAACTGGTTTTACTGGGTATAGTGGTTATACAGGATATTCAGGATATACAGGATACACAGGTTTTACTGGATATACTGGATATACTGGATTTACTGGATATACTGGATTTACTGGATATACTGGATTTACTGGTCCTCAAGGTATTCCTGGTAATGCAAGTAATACTGGTGCAACTGGTTTTACTGGATACACTGGTTATACTGGTCCAGTGGGTCCTCCTGGGTATGCATCGACGACAGGATCAACTGGATGCACTGGTTACACTGGTTATACTGGTTATACTGGATTCACTGGTTTTACTGGTTTTACCGGTTATACTGGATTTACAGGATATACTGGATATACAGGGTACACTGGTGTAACTGGATTTACTGGGTATACTGGTTATACTGGATTTACTGGATATACTGGATATAGTGGAGTAACAGGTTATACAGGTTATTCCGGTTATACTGGTTATTCTGGTTATACTGGTTATACCGGTTATACAGGTTTTACTGGTTTTACTGGATATTCTGGTTATACTGGCTATACTGGAGTTACAGGTTATTCTGGCTATACTGGTTATACTGGTTATACTGGTTACACTGGATATAGTGGTGTAACAGGATATACTGGTTACAGTGGATATACTGGATATACTGGATATACTGGTTACACAGGCTTTACTGGTTTTACTGGTTATAGTGGTTACACTGGATATTCTGGTTATACAGGATATACTGGAGTTACAGGATACACTGGTTATAGTGGTTATACTGGATATTCTGGTTATACAGGATATACTGGAGTTACAGGATACACAGGTTACAGTGGCTATACTGGATATTCTGGTTATACAGGATATACTGGAGTCACAGGATATACAGGTTACAGTGGCTATACCGGATATTCTGGTTATACAGGATATACTGGTTATACTGGTTATACCGGATATACTGGGTTTAGCGGTTACACTGGATATACAGGCTATACGGGAACAACAGGTTATACTGGTTACACTGGTTATTCTGGATATACTGGATATTCAGGATATACTGGTTATACTGGTTTTACTGGATATTCAGGTTATACTGGAACAACAGGATACACAGGTTATTCAGGATACACAGGTTATTCAGGATATACTGGTTATACTGGATATTCGGGAGTTACAGGATACACAGGCTACTCAGGCTATACTGGTTATACTGGTTATACTGGATATTCAGGAGTAACAGGATACACAGGATTTACTGGATACACAGGATATACTGGTTATTCAGGTTATACTGGTTATACTGGATATTCAGGAGTAACAGGTTATACTGGTTATTCTGGTTATACCGGTTATACTGGATTTACTGGTTATACTGGTTACACTGGTAATACTGGTTATACAGGTTATACTGGTTATACTGGATATTCAGGTGTTACTGGGTATACAGGTTACACTGGTTATACAGGTTATACTGGTTATACTGGATATTCAGGTGTTACTGGGTATACAGGTTATACTGGATATACTGGTTATAGTGGTTATACTGGTTATACTGGTTATTCAGGTTATACTGGAACAACAGGATATTCTGGTTACACTGGTTATACAGGTTATACTGGTTATTCAGGTTATACTGGTTATTCAGGTTATACTGGTTATACTGGAGTAACAGGATATACAGGATACACTGGTTTTACTGGATATTCAGGTTACACAGGTTACACTGGAATCACAGGTTATTCAGGTTATACTGGCTACACAGGTTATACAGGTTATACTGGTTATACTGGTTATTCTGGTTATTCTGGTTATACGGGTTATACAGGTTATTCAGGTTATACTGGATATACAGGTTATTCTGGTTATACTGGTTATACTGGATACACTGGTTACACTGGAACTACAGGATATACTGGTTATACTGGATTTACAGGTTATACAGGATTTACTGGTTATACTGGATATTCAGGTTACACTGGATATACAGGTTATACTGGTTATACTGGTAATACTGGTTATACTGGTTTTACTGGATATTCAGGTTATACTGGTTATTCTGGATACACTGGATATACTGGACATACTGGATATTCAGGTTATACTGGATATACTGGTTATACTGGATATACTGGTTATACTGGTTACACAGGTATGACAGGATATACGGGTTATAGTGGATATACTGGATATACTGGTTTCACAGGTTATTCAGGATATACAGGTTATAGTGGATATACTGGATATACTGGTTTCACAGGTTATTCAGGATATACTGGATATACTGGTTTTACAGGTTATAGTGGTTACACCGGATATTCAGGATATACTGGTTACAGTGGATATACTGGTTATACTGGCTATACTGGCTATACTGGATATAGTGGATACACAGGTTATACTGGATTTACGGGATACACTGGATATACTGGTTTTACAGGTTATACTGGTTATACTGGATATAGCGGGTTTACAGGTTATACTGGATACACAGGTTTTACTGGATATACTGGATACACTGGACATACTGGATATACTGGATATACTGGTTTTACTGGTTATTCCGGATATACAGGTTACACTGGATATTCAGGTTACACTGGATATTCAGGTTACACTGGTTATACTGGTTATACTGGTTATACTGGATTTACTGGTTATACTGGCTATACTGGTTATACTGGATTTACTGGTTATACAGGATTCACAGGTTACACTGGTTATACCGGTTACTCTGGTTATACTGGATATACTGGTTACACAGGTTATACTGGTTTTTCTGGATATACTGGATATACTGGATATACTGGTTCTACAGGTTATACTGGTTATACTGGTTTCACAGGTTATACTGGTTTTACAGGATATACTGGTATACCAGGTTTAGCCACTAACACAGGGTCAACTGGTTTTACTGGATACACTGGTTATACTGGTCCACAAGGTTCTCCGGGCTTTGCATCAACTACAGGATCAACAGGATTTTCCGGTTATACTGGTTATAGTGGTTATACTGGTTATACTGGTTACACTGGAAACACTGGTTATACTGGTTATTCTGGATATACTGGTTATACTGGATATTCTGGTTATACTGGATATTCAGGGTATACTGGGTATACTGGTTACACTGGTCATACTGGTTACACTGGTTATACTGGTTATAGCGGTTATACTGGTTATAGTGGTTATACTGGTTATACTGGTTTTAGCGGTTACACAGGTTACACTGGTCACACAGGTCATACAGGTTACACTGGTTATAGTGGATACACTGGTTATAGTGGATATACTGGTTATACTGGTTATACTGGTTATACTGGTTATAGTGGATATACTGGTTACACTGGTTACAGTGGATATACTGGTTATACTGGTTATACTGGTTATAGTGGATATACTGGATATACTGGTTACACTGGTTACTCTGGTTACACTGGTTATACTGGTTATACTGGTTACACTGGTTATACTGGTAATACTGGTTACACTGGTTACTCTGGTTATACTGGTTATTCTGGTTATACTGGTTATTCTGGTTACACTGGTTATACTGGATATACTGGTTACACTGGTTACACTGGTTATACTGGATACACTGGATATACTGGGTATTCGGGATATACTGGTTATACTGGTTACACTGGTTATACTGGAGTTTCTGGATATACTGGTTATACTGGTTATACCGGTTATTCTGGATATACTGGTTACACCGGTTATACCGGTTACACTGGTTTTACTGGTTATACAGGTTATTCTGGTTATACTGGATTTACGGGATACAGTGGATATACTGGTTACACTGGTTATACTGGTTATACTGGTTTTACTGGATATACTGGTTTTACTGGATATAGTGGTTATACTGGGTTTACTGGATATACTGGATACAGTGGGTATACTGGATACAGTGGGTATACTGGTTACACTGGTTATACTGGATATAGTGGAGTTACTGGTTACACTGGTTATACTGGTTACTCTGGATATACTGGTTATACTGGATATAGCGGAGTTACTGGTTACACTGGTTATACTGGTTACTCTGGATATACTGGTTATACTGGATATAGTGGAGTTACTGGTTATACTGGTTATACTGGTTACTCTGGATATACTGGTTATACTGGATATAGTGGAGTTACTGGTTATACTGGTTATACTGGTTACACTGGTTATACTGGATTTACTGGATATACTGGTTTTACTGGTTTTACTGGTTACACTGGTTTTACTGGTTACACCGGTTATACTGGTTACACTGGAGTTTCTGGTTATACTGGTTATACTGGTTACACTGGTTATACTGGATACAGTGGATATACTGGTTACACTGGATTTACTGGATACACTGGTTATAGTGGTTACACTGGTTATACTGGATATAGTGGAGTTACTGGATATACAGGTTATACTGGATATTCTGGATATACTGGTTACACTGGAGTTACTGGATACACTGGATATACTGGTTATTCTGGATACACGGGATACACTGGATATAGCGGAGTTACTGGTTATACAGGTTTTACAGGATATACTGGTTTTACTGGATACACTGGATATACTGGATTTACTGGATTTACTGGTTATTCTGGATACACTGGTTATTCTGGTTATACTGGTTATACTGGATATACTGGGTATACTGGATATACTGGATATACTGGATATACTGGATATACTGGTTCTACTGGATATACTGGTTTTACTGGTTATACAGGTTATACAGGTTATACGGGTTATACCGGTTATAGTGGTTACACTGGATTCACAGGATATACAGGGTATACAGGGTATACAGGATATACTGGATATACTGGTTTTACTGGTTGTACTGGTTACACTGGTTATTCAGGATATACTGGGTTCACAGGTTACACAGGATATTCTGGTTATACTGGTTTTACTGGCTATACTGGATTTACTGGTTATTCTGGATACACTGGTTACACTGGTTACACTGGAGTAACTGGACCACAAGGTATTCCGGGTTTTGCTACCCATACTGGATCTACAGGAGTTTCTGGATATACTGGTTATTCTGGTTACACTGGTTACACTGGTTTTACTGGATTTACTGGATATACTGGATTTACTGGTTACACCGGTTTTACTGGTTATACTGGTTATACTGGTTATACTGGTTACACTGGTTTTACTGGTTATACTGGTTATACTGGTTACACTGGTTTTACTGGATATACTGGTTATACAGGACATTCAGGTTATACTGGTTATACTGGTTACACTGGAGTTACCGGTTATACTGGCTATACTGGATATTCGGGTTATACCGGTTATACAGGTTATACTGGATATACTGGATATACTGGATCTTCTGGGTATACAGGTTACACTGGATATACTGGTTTCACTGGATACACTGGATTTACAGGATATTCAGGTTATACTGGATATACTGGTTACACTGGATATAGTGGAGTTACTGGTTACACTGGTTATACTGGTTACTCTGGATATACTGGTTACACTGGATATAGTGGAGTAACAGGATACACCGGTTATACTGGATATTCTGGATATACTGGTTATACTGGTTATACTGGAGTAACAGGATACACTGGTTTTACTGGATATTCTGGATATACTGGTTACACTGGTTATACTGGTTATTCTGGATATACAGGTTATACTGGTTATACTGGTTATACTGGTTATACTGGTTACACTGGATATACTGGTTCTTCAGGTTACACTGGTTATTCAGGATATACAGGTTACACTGGATATACAGGTTATACTGGTAATACTGGTAATACAGGTTATACTGGTTACACTGGATATACTGGATATACAGGTTATACTGGTAATACTGGTAATACAGGTTATACTGGTTATACTGGTTATACTGGATCCACTGGTTACACTGGTAGAACTGGTTACACTGGTTATACTGGTTATACTGGTTATACTGGTTACACTGGTTACACTGGTTATTCAGGTTACACTGGTTATACTGGTTACACTGGTTACACTGGTTATACTGGAACAACAGGATATACTGGATACACTGGTTCTCAGGGTATTCCTGGATTTGCTACAAATACGGGAGCAAGTGGTTATACTGGTTACACAGGTTACACTGGATATACTGGATATACTGGTTATACTGGTAATACTGGTTACACTGGTAGGACTGGATACACAGGTTATACGGGATACACTGGATATACAGGATACACTGGATATTCAGGATATACTGGTTATACTGGATACACTGGATATACTGGTTATACAGGATCTACTGGTTACACTGGAATCACTGGTTATACTGGATACACTGGTTATACTGGACATACTGGTCACACTGGTAGAACTGGATACACTGGTTATACTGGTTATACTGGTTATACTGGTTATACTGGTTATACTGGAATTACTGGTTATACTGGTTATACAGGTTATACTGGTTACACTGGTTATACTGGTTATACTGGAATTACTGGTTATACTGGTTACACTGGGTATACTGGATTTACTGGATTTACTGGATACACTGGGTATACTGGATTCACTGGTCCACAAGGTATTCCGGGTCTTGCTACCAATACTGGATCAACTGGGTTCAGCGGATATACTGGGTATACTGGATATACTGGATATACTGGATATACTGGATTTACTGGTTTTACTGGATATACTGGTCCACAAGGTATTCCTGGTTTCGCAACAAATACTGGAGCCACTGGACCTATAGGATCTACTGGACCATTTGGCATTTCTGCAACTGGTGCAAATTATAGTAATTATTTATATTGGAATCCTACTTCATCCTCTTGGAATTCAGAAAATGGTGATATAATCCATATCGGAAGTGATGCAGGGCGATATTCTCAAAAATCAGGTTGTGTTGCTATTGGGTATCAAGCTGGATATACTGGACAATTGTTACAATCTATTGCGTTAGGTTTTCAATCAGGATATTATATACAAGGAACACAATCTATTGCTATGGGATATCAAGCTGGTTATACCCGACAATCTGATAGTTCAATTGCTATGGGATATCAAGCTGGATATGATAGACAAGGTTACTCTTCAATTGCTATTGGATTATATGCAGGATTTACAGGACAACAATTACAATCAATTGCTTTTGGAAATTATGCTGCGAAAATTGGACAAGGTCAACAATCTATTGCTATAGGAGATAATGCTGGTTACTCTACACAAGGAAATTTAGCTATTGCTATTGGCTACGGTGCTGGTAGTAATAGTCAAGGTTATAACACAGTTGCACTTGGTCTTAATGCAGGAGGTGCATGGCAACAAAGTGGAGCTATTGCTATTGGATTAAATGCTGGTTATTATAGTCAAGGATCTTCAATTGCAATTGGTAATTATGCTGGTGCATTTACACAAGCTTTAAACTCAGTTGCTATTGGGTATCAAGCAGGTAATAGTTTACAAAGAGATGAAGCATGTGCTTTTGGATATCAAGCTGGAAAGCAATCACAAGGTTTGCGGGCTATTGCCATTGGCTCTGGTGCTGGTTATACTCAACAAGGTCAACAATCAATAGCTCTTGGATACAACGCTGGTTATTTCAATCAAGGATTTTCAATTGCCATTGGTCCACAAGCAGGTAATAATTTTCAAAAGTTTTCTTCTATTGCTATTGGAAATCAAGCTGGTTTTACTGGACAATCAGCTTATTCAATTGCTATAGGTTATCAAGCAGGAATGACTGGTCAAGCTACTGGTTCAATTTGTATCGGTACTTCAACAGTTGCAAATTCAACAAATTCAATTGTACTTGGTCAAAATGCTGTAAGTGGAACTGAATCTCAAATTATTTTAAATGCTTCTGGTGGGTCATTAATTGGTTCTAACACACAAGGATTTTATGTTCAACCTGTAAAAAATGATAATACCAATTCGAATATTTTGACATATAATCTTTCAACTAAAGAGGTTACTTATAACAATAATTTTTCATTTACAGGACCTACTGGACCTGCAGCTGGAGGAGGTGGTAGTGGTATTTCTTCAACTGGAACAAACTATAGTAATTATTTATATTGGAACGATTCTACATTAGCATGGACAGCTGAAAATGGGGATATACTTCATATTGGAAGTAATGCTGGACAATTCTCTCAAAAATCAGGTTCAATTGCTATTGGATATCAAGCTGGTAATAATTCTCAAGGTACACAATCAATCGCTATTGGATATCAAGCTGGACATACAGGACAAAGACAAAACTCAATTGCTATTGGATATCAAGCTGGAATGAGTGGTCAACAAAGTACTGCTATTGCCATTGGATATTTAGCTGGACAAACAAATCAAGGAACACAATGTGTTTCTCTTGGAGCTTATGCAGGAGCTTCAAACCAAAAAGATTATGCAATTGCTATTGGTTCTCAAGCAGGTAGAAACAATCAAGCTCTTAACTCAATAGCTATTGGAAACCAAGCTGGTTCTGGTACTTATAATGGGGTAGGTGATGAAACAATAAGTATTGGTTTCCAAGCAGGAATGGCAAGTAAAACAGGTGCTATTGCAATTGGGGCTTTGGCAGGTATTAATCAATTTTTGTATAGCATTGCCATCGGTAAAGAGGCTGGTAGTTTTCCTGGTGGTGTTTCTCCTCAAGCACAATATTCTGTTGCTGTTGGATATCGAGCTGGATATTCAGGTCAAGGAGGTGGAACTTTCGGTTTAGGTTATAGTGTTGCCATTGGTAGTCTGGCAGGGTTGACACAACAAGCTTATCAAGCAATAGCTATAGGTGGAGCTGCAGGATATACTAATCAAAATTATTCTGGAATCGCAATTGGATATTATGCAGGAAGTCAGGATCAAGGTAATGACGCAATAGCGATTGGAACTAATGCAGGTGCAAATACTCAACGAACAGGTTCAGTTGCTATTGGACGTCAAGCAGGAAATAATAATCAATTACGTAATTCAGTTGCAATTGGAAACCAAGCTGGATTTAATGCACAAAGCGATGAATGTGTTGCAATAGGTTTTCAAGCTGGATATACATTACAAACCTCTCGTAGTGTAGCTATTGGTTCCATGGCACAGGCTGGGTCAAATATTAATTCAATTGGAAACATAGCTGTAGGATATATGGCTGGAAATACTGGGCAACAACAATACACTGTAGCAATAGGTTATCAATCTGGAGTTTTTTTACAAGGAACACAATCAATCGCAATTGGGAATCAAGCAGGTTACACCAATCAATTAATACAAGCTGTTGCCGTAGGTTTTCAAGCAGGTTACGCCAGTCAAGGCACTGGAGCTGTTGCTATTGGATATCAAAGTGGACAGGCAAATCAAGGATTACAATCTATCGCCCTTGGATACTTGGCTGGATACACAAATCAACTTGCACAATCTATCGCTATTGGGTTTGAAGCAGGAAAAACAGGACAATCTTTTCAATCCATTGCAATTGGTTATCAAGCTCAAAGTCTTGGTTATAACGCAACTCAATCAATCGCTATAGGGTGTAGTGCAGGAAATTATAATCAAGCATTACAATCAATTGCTCTTGGTTTTCAAGCTGGATTACAGAGTCAGCGTCTCCAATCAATTGCTATTGGATGTCAAGCTGGTGTGATTAGTCAAATGACACAATGTATTGCTATTGGATATCAAGCTGGTTATAGTGGACAATGGCAAAATGCTATAGCTATTGGAGCCTATGCAGGAACAAAACTACAAGGAACAATGGCTGTTGCTCTTGGATTTAGTGCAGGATATACTGGACAAGGATTAAGTGCAATTGGTATTGGAACAAATGCTGGAGCGTATTATCAACAAGATAATGCGATTGCTATAGGAAATACAGCTGGTTACACGGCTCAAGCACTTAGTTCGATTGCTATTGGACAAAATGCTGGACAAAACACTCAACAAGGTAATATGGCTATAGGAGTATCTGCTGGTCAATATGGACAACAAGTCAATGCTATTGCTTTGGGGAGTTATGCTGGACGAAATAATCAAGGTGATAGTGCAATTGCACTTGGATATGCGTCCGGACAATCAAATCAAGGAAGTCAATCAATTGCTATTGGATTTAATGCTGGAGGGTTCTATCAAAAATTTGGGTCAACTGCAATCGGATATTTTGCTGGTTATTCTGGTCAAGCAACACAATCGATTGCGATTGGATATCAAGCTGGTTTTGCTTTACAAGGACAAAATGGTATTGCTATTGGATATCAAGCTGGGAATGGGATACAAGGAACAGGTGCTATTGCTATTGGATATCAAGCTGGTTTCACTGGACAAGGAACAAGTGCTATTGCTATTGGATATCAAGCTGGTTTAACTGGACAAGGACAATATAGTATTGCTATTGGACAAAATGCTGGGCAAACAAATCAACATTCAAATTCAATTATTTTAAATGCAAGTTCGACTGTATTGAATTCTGATGCTACAAATAAATTTTATGTAAAACCTATTAGTGTAAGTACAAATACATCCAATGTTTTGGTTTATAATACAACAACTGCTGAAATTGCATACAATACCACAAAAACATTTGTTATTAATCATCCAACAGATGAAAGTAAATATTTAGTGCATTCTTGTGTTGAAGGACCAGATACAGGATTGTTGTATAGAGGAAAAGCAGAAATTCAACAAGGTTATAATCAAGTTTGTATTCAAATTCCTCAATACGCTGTCAAGATTGGCACGAATTGGTCTGTTCAATTAACTGCAATTGGAAATAATTGTAATTCTTTATCTTGTAGTGAATTAGATCACAACGGACAATTTATTGTTTACGGTAAAGAAACATCTAAATTTTTCTGGAATGTATATGGACAACGTGAATTATTTGAAGTTGAACCAAGTAAAGAGGAGAACATATTAGTCGGTTATCCACCTTATTTATCGTTAAAAAAGAAATAAGACTAAACTTAAGTTGTTATTTTTATTTTTTGTTAAAATAAAAATGTTATCTATCATTGCATCCCAGATTTGTTATCCTGAAATTATTTTGAGAAGCATTTTTAGTATTTCTAATAACATTATTTCTTCCGTTCAGTATTTAAAACTCATTGCTAAAGTTGATTCAGAACTTTATGAAATACTTGAAGATAGTGATGTATTAGCAGATATCGGTATTATTAAATCATTTATTGATGAAAAAAAAATTCAAGGAAGTGCTATGAAAATTGCCATTAATAATTTACAAGAAACATTGTCTGAATTAGATTCCTTATTGAATAAAATTATGCACAAAGTTAAAAATCATAAAAATTTATGGTTTCATAAATTTAGATCTTGTGATATCGCAAACGACAAATTAGTTTTACTTATTTTAATTAAAAGAATGAAACATCGTTTCTCATTATTGTTGAACATTTCGAATTAGAAAAAAAAAATTATGTAAAATAAATGAAAAAGAAAAAAAAAGAAATATTTGATGATGATTCTGATTCTGACGATGAAAATTTGATTCAACAAACATTACCTGTTAAAATGAAGTCCAAACCATCTTTTCTATCAAAACCTGTTGAAATTCAACCATCTATTTCGTCAAGCAAATTATCAATTCAACCTATCAAACCATCTATTCAGTCAAGTAAATTACCTGTTCAAATTCAACTTCTCAAACCATCAGTTCCGTCAAACAAATTACCTGTTCAAATTCAAACTCTCAAACCATCTGTTCCGTCAAACAACTTACCTGTTCAAATTCAAACTCTCAAACCATCTGTTCCGTCAAATAACTTACCTGTTCAAATTCAAACTCTCAAACTATCTGTTCCATCAAACAACTTACCTGTTCAAATTCAATCACTTCAAACATTTCAAACATTTCCTTCAAACAACTTACCAATTCAAATTCAACCTCTCAAACCATCTGTTCCGTCAAACAACTTACCTGTTCAAATTCAACCTCTCAAACCATCTATTCCATCTAAGAAATTATCTGTTGAAATTCAACCTCTCAAACCATCTATTCCATCTAAGAAATTATCTGTTGAAATTCAACCTCTCAAACCATCTATACCGTCTAACAAATTACCTGTTCAAATTCAATCACTTCAAACATCAAACAACTTATTACCAGTTCAAATTCAATCAACATTTCCATCAAATAAGTTAACGATTCAAATTCAAACGCTGAAACCATCAGTTCCGTCAAACAACTTACCTGTTCAAATTCAACCTCTCAAACCATCTGTTCCGTCAAACAACTTACTTGTTCAAATTCAAACTCTCAAACCATCTGTTCCGTCAAATAACTTACCTGTTCAAATTCAAACTCTCAAACCATCTGTTCCGTCAAATAACTTACCTGTTCAAATTCAAACTCTCAAACCATCTGTTTCGTCAAATAACTTATCTATTCAAATTCAACAGCTAAAACCATCAGTTCCGTCAAACAAATTACCTGTTCAAATTCAAACTCTCAAACCATCAGTTCCGTCAAACAAATTACCTGTTCAAATTCAAACTCTCAAACCATCTGTTCCGTCAAACAACTTACCTGTTCAAATTCAAACTCTCAAACCATCTGTTCCGTCAAACAAGTTACGTGTTCAAATTCAAACTCTCAAACCATCTATTTCAACAAACAAATTACCTGTTCAAATTCAATCTTTCAAACCTATTGAAGAAAAAGATAAAATTAAAACTCAATTAATAAAAATAAGATCAAAAGAGAAATTAGACAAAAAATTAGCAAAACAAAAAAAACGAAGTAACGAAAGATCCCCAATATTAAACATAAGTAGAGATGATAGAAAAAAAAGAATGCAAACAATAAACCTAAAAAAATCGGATAATAGAATACCAGAAAAAGAATTAAATAGAGAAACATCTCCAACAGTGATAAAAACTCCTCCACCAACAATAAAACCAGAAGATTGGAACAGTATAAGAAATAATATTTTACATAGAGTTAATTCAAATCTATCAAATGATAAAAAAGAATTATTAGAAGAATTTAAAAAAAATAATTATAAACATACTTATAAAGATTTTCTAATTTTACTTTCAGAAGGAAATTTAGATTTAGCAAAAAAAATTGATCAAGATTTATTAAAAGAATATTTCAAAGATAAAAAACTAACAATATCTATCCCAAATATTGAATTGGAGAATAAAGATATTATTAATGTATTAAAACATTTATTTTTTGATTTTGCGACAATACAATTAATAAACCTATCTGTTCCAGAAATTATTGATGTTCCTTATGATAAAGAAAAAGAAGCCTATGAAAAATCATATATACAAACATATATCAAGGAGTTCAAAAACCAAAAAATTAAATACCCATGGATAGCAAAAGCCATTAAAAATATTGAAACAGAAGAAATAAATGATTTATGAAATTATTTAAACAAATAATATTTCAACTTAAATGAAATATTATTTTAGTTTCACCAGTATACCGTCTCGTTTTGAAAAGTTAAATGATGTTATTATCAGTTTACTTAATCAATCTATTCCTCCAGAAGGAATCTTTATTCATATTCCTTTCACATATAGGAGATTCGGTTCTTCATTTACTCCTCCTTCTTTCCCTCAATTTGATAATGTTTTTATTAATCGATGTGAAGATTTCGGCTCAAATACCAAATTTATTCCAATGTTAAATTTAAATCACATTGACAATGATGCTCCTATTATTATTGTTGACGATGATTGTATTCAAAATCCAAAATTAGCTGAAACTTTATTAGACTTACAAACTCGATTCGGTGGTGATGTCGCTTCCTGTATGTTTGGCATCACTCATTTCTCTTATTGTGTCAATAAAAATTGGGAAATTTACCAAAATAGTCAAAATCTTTCTCCCGTTGGATTTAGAGGCTTCAACGAAGGATATATCGATATTTTTGAAGGTTTCGGTGGCGTTTGTTTGAAAAAAAAATTCTTTACCCCTGATGTTTTCGATTTCCCTTGTGAAGAAGTATATTTTTGTGATGATGTTTGGCTCTCTGGTCACGTTTTGAAAAATAATTATAAAATTGTTGTTTCTGGTATTCATCTTTCTTCTACTTTTCATCAAGATGACATTGATGCATTAAAAAATGATGTTAATAAACAATTCAGAGACTTTGTGACTGTCAAAAAAATTAATGAGTTATTTCAAATTTTTGCCTCGTGATTTCCCACCTCTTTTACTCTTCTTCTTACTTTTTTTTACACTCTTTTTTTTACTTCTTTTTACACTCTTCTTTTTACTTTTTTTCACACTCTTCTTTTTTAATCCTTTTTTAATTTTTCCGTCCAACATTTGTGTATCTCCTTCTGCATCAATCTTGTCAATTAATACTCCTTCTTCATCAATCACTTTTACTCTTGGATCCTTCTTTACTTCTTCAAAATAATTTTCAATTTCTTCAACTTGTAGTGATTTTAGTTGTTCATTTATTTCTTCTCTCGTTTGGTATACAATTTCTTTACCAAATTCAATTGGTGGCAAGTTTGTATGGTATGTATTATACACAAATTTTTGCAACAATTCATATGACTTTTGAAATTCATCTTGATTGTTTTCACGTTCTGGGTCTGTTTTTACTTCTTTATTAAATAATATTTGATGTAAAGATGTTAAAGTATAATAATTCTTCTCTTCGTATGATTTCTTGAATTGTTCTTCGATTTTCTTTATATCATCTTTCATCATGTTTATGTATTCTTCAAGTTGTTTATTTGCGTTTTCTGTCGATTTTCCTTCTTCCATGCTTTTTATATACAAAAGAAAAATTAAAATAAAAAATAATAATATCACACTTCAAAGAATTTTTTATTATATTGAATAATAAAAAATGTGTACAATTAATATCAATAATGAATATGAAAATATTTTATTTAAGACAAATTTATTGGATAAAAATTCAAAACAACTTGGTAAAGACAGACAACAATTATTCAATTATATATGTATTCCGATAAGATTGCTTTTATTAATCGTCTTATTAAGTCTTTCCCAAATACAAAATACAAATTTCCAAATCATTTTAAGAATATTATTGATTATCATGTATTTGATAACGATAATACATTTATCATCGAAAAAAAGTAAATGTCAATGGTGGAGTAATGAATATGAAATCTTTTTAAGTATTATGGCAATTTTAGTCTGTTTTTTTGTTAAAGAAAATACAGTATTTTATGTAAGTTTAATATTGTTCGCAAGTATTGCGGGAGGAATTGTGCAAAGTATTCTCTTAAATCCGTTCAAATAATTTAATATTTTTAAGCAAGTTGAACTAATTTCAAAATTGACTCTATAAACTCATTCATATTTGGATTGAAAATCTGGCGTCTAAATAACAATAATAGTGCAATGATTACAAAAATTACAATCAAAATATATAAAACCATTGAAGCACCAGATGATTTAGATTTCAATTGGATTAAGTTCATAAACATACCCGCACCAACTTTTACAGGAACGGCACTGATAGTTTTCTTTGTATAAATTTGGTTATCTGTTCCAATACAGACAAAAGTTTTATCTTGTAACTGAATAATTCTTTTATATCTTCCTCCGCCATCGCTAACTTCAGTATACATATCTTCTAATTTTGCTTTTGTATAAAGTTGAGAACCTGTGCCAATTAATGCAAACGTTTTATCATCTAATTCAATATAATCGATGAAATTCCCTTGTCCTGCCTGAACTTCTTTTGAATCAATTTTATCTTTTTTATACATACTATTACCTGTTCCAAGAGCAACAAAACTACCATTTTGTAGTTCTATAATATTCAAAAAGCAACAAGCACCTTTATCAGCAGGTACAGCAATGGGTACTGAATCAAGTTTTGCTTTTGTATAAATAGTTTTATTAGTTCCTACACCGACAAAACTACCATCTTTCAATTGCGAGATTGTTAAAAATGCTCCACTATTTGCTACAGGAGAAGGAGGTGAATTAATATCTGTTTTTAAGTATAGTAAATTATTCGTGCCTACCGTGAGAAAAGTAAAATCTTGTAATTGTAAAATTTGAATATATTTTCCTCCATCTTCAATTTTTTTGGGTTCATCACTAAGTTGTGTTTTTGTATATATTGTATTATCTGTTCCGATGAATACAAAACTCATTTTATTATATAAAATAATTTTTTTTTACTTATCCAATTTTTATATTTTGTACATGATCAAATACGATACTACATCCTTGCCATCCTGCTCTTTTAGCGGTTGCAGATAATGGTTTACGCGGAATAATACAATCAGAATTTACATTTTCGTTTTTGATGTATAAAATACTCAATATATTATAACAATGTTTTTCATACAAAACAATTAGATAATCTATTTTTTCAGTGATATTATTCAATGTTGTTGAATATTCACCACCAATAGTCTTGAATTGTTTTTTGAATAGAATATTATCTACTTGTCTCTGTGTGACATTTTTTGCTTTGATTTGATATTTTTGATTACAATTTATACAAATTAAATCGATTGATTTTTCATTTGTTTTACATTTTTCAAAATTTGCATAATCATCACATCTTATACATTTTATTTTGTTTTTTACAAAATCCTCGCATGCTTCACCAATGATTCTACTTTCACTTTTCCAATCAGTATTTTGTTTAACTTGGAAAATAAATTCATCTAATTCCATTTGGTAATTTTTTTGTATACTATATTTTGTTAGTTGACAATTGTCAACTTATTATCAAGCATAGTAAAAAACTAAAAAAATGGATGAAGAACAAATTGAAACGTTCCATTATATATCACAATTGCTACAAGAATTTTGTGAATGTAGTGATTTAATTAATAACAATGAATTTGATGTTAAAACAATTGCATCTGTTTGCAACAATGTCAATCAGTGTTCAGAATTTTGTTCAATGGATTTTATAAAAGCAGTTGTAAATTCAAATTACGATAGTAATACTTTTACAATCAAACCAGCAAGCAAATTTGAAAAAAATGATGATTTATTCAAGTATTATATGGGTGATATCGATTTGAAAAAAATAATCACGACGATACCCAGAAAAATAGGAAAAAGAAAATTAATGTTCTACCAAATGATATGTATTTATCAAATAGTATATGGAACAATATGTCCAAATATAGGATTGCATTGCAATATGAAAGATAGAATTCTACAAAATGTTGATAATCATTCATCTCAATATATGAATTTATTGCCATCATTGGCAGATTTTGTAATGTATCCTGAAAAACAAAAACTTCGATTTCGTCATATTGTTTTAAACATGACGACAGGAGTTGGTAAAACTTTGACCAGCCTTTATACAGCTATTCAGGCAATGTGTGATGAATTATTTATAAAAGAATCATTATTACCTGAAAATGTATCACAATGGTATAATGATCATAGCAATGCAACAAAAGGAGTTATATTTGAATCATCTTTTCAAACAAGAAAAGAATTATTACCAGTAACAATTATCAATGTCCCAAATGATAGTTTGTTTCTTCAATGGTATGATGTTTTAATCAGTGAAATTGAAAATATGAAAGAATATGCAAAAAAGATTTCGAATCGTTCGATAAATATTGAAATTTATCCCAAAAGTGTTGAATCATCATTGACATTATCTCTATCAAAAGTTCCTACTTATGACAAGGAAAATTTAACTTTGACTTTTGTTTTAACAAAAGATACAAATGTTTTAAATTTTCTTGAATCTGAAACGAATCATGAATATAAATATAAAACAGAAACAATCGAAAATAGAAATAAAAAAAGAAAAATCCTTGTTGAAGTGCCAACTATAAATGAAAAAATAAAATGTCCAACAGTTTTTATAAATGATGAAAGTCACGAAAGTAAAAGTCGTGAAAAGTATACGAAAATAAAAGCTCCAATAATGATACATTTGTGTTCAACGATACAAAAAGTAGTAAAAAAAGATACTTCCTTTGCAAAGATTATAAGAAATAATGTTCCATTTGATAAATCAAATAATTATTTTCAACAAAGGGATACATTGGCTCAAATAATGAATTGTTCAGTTTTGTCACGACAATTACAACAATTAGCTTGTTATGAAGCATCAACGAAAGGACATATGCCAAAAAGCATAATTATTTACAAAAACAAGAAAATTAGACAAATTAAATATGTAAACAATGAACCGAGAATGCCAAAACAATTATATGATAAACAAGAGATTATTCAATATGCAAATAGACAACGATTACATGAATTGATTAATGAAACATTACAAAATGATTCGAAATTTTTGGAACTAAAATGTTCTAATAATTATAATTTTGATTTTAGTTTTTACTGTGGAAAATGCAAAAAGATGCAAAAAATGGATAATTCAACTTTGGATAAATTTTTTATTTGTAAAAGATGTTATTCTATTGGATATTGTCATCATTGTTGTAAAGAAGATGTTAATTTACATCATTGTATATGTTGTGATTCTCCAACAGAAAATTATCTAAAAGTATTCGAAGAAATTTTGGGAATAAAGGACATGATTGTTCCAAATGAAAGAATAATTGCTGAAGATGAAGAATTAACAGATGAAGATTTGAAATTCTATTATGAATTTAGTCGTGATTTACGAAATGTCGAATCATCATCCTTTTTTGCTTTAAATGAAAGAGAAAATCGGAATTTGATAATTGAAAAAAATATCAAATTCATAAAAGAAAAAATATCAATGATCAATGGTTTTCCATTGGAAGTAGTATTATTTTTGAATTTGCAAATATTTGCTTTAGGAAATTATCGTCATATTGTTTTACTTTCAGAAAATATTGATGAAGTTTTGAAATATGTGAAATACACACCCTTCAAAGAATATCATGTTTTTGACGGGAGAAGAAAAGAAAATGTTTTAGTTCAATTACAAAATTGTTCAATCGAAGATTATTTTTTGTTGGTAATGCCAATTAATCAAGCATCATTTGGTGTAGATTTCAAAAATGTGGATGCCATCATTTCGTTTAATGATGAATCGATAATAATTGAACAAATTGCAGGACGTTTAATGCGTATAGGAATGGATTTTCGAGCAAGATTTATCGTTACATATAATCCATTCCAATTGAACTTACAACATTATTGTGAATTAATACTGTAAAAATGAATTTTTGTATATACTTTAAATTTAAATTCAATTATGTTAAATGACAATTCTATTCAAACAACCGACTGTTCTGCAGTCAAAAAAGATAATGAAGAAATGATAATTACAGAAGAAGATTTTATAAAAAAAAATAGTTTAATTGACAATCCAAACATTAAAATAATTAATTATTGCACTTTTTTCAAATTCTTTTTTGTAAAGTTTAGTATTTTGACACTCTATTATTCAATTATAAAACACGAATCAAATTTATTGATAAAAGACATTGAAATTGTAAATCAAGGATTTATTTCCAATAGTTATCTCCGATTCAATAATGAAATGACAATATTGATTAAAAATGTAATGGATATCAACAATGATCAATGCACAATCATCGAAGCATTAAAGTATACAAAAGAACCTCAATTGATATCAAATTTTATTCAAGAAGAATCGAATAAAATTTTGAAAAATGCAACCATTTATAATTTTATAACACAGTATATTTCCTCTTTCAAAGAGTATATCGGAATCAATGGTGAATTGAATGAAATATTAGATTATATGGAAAATGAGGCTGTAATGGAAGCGATTGATTTGGACGAAAAATATAGTTTGCGTGGATATCATCCCGATTTGAATAAATTACGAGTTTTGTATACAGATATGAAAAAACAGAAATTTGAATACAAAATTTATGAAACTGAAAACGAAACAGTGGATTTATTTTTACAACAAATTAATGTTTTATTATTTAATCCTCATAATCTATACTGTAATGAAATAACGAATAGAAATCAACTAAATTTGGAAAATTTCAAAGAGAATATATTAATAATGAACAGTATGTCCATCAAAGATTGGACAACGAAAATATTACATCCGATAAGAGGAGTAATAGCAACAAGAATACAAAACACAATAGTAAAAACTATATATTGCAATTTTGTATTACTTTTCTTTTTTGTGGTAAAATTCTTAAAAAACCAAATTGTCAGCAAAATCCCAAGAATCGACGGAGACACTTGCTGATGAGGCATGTTGATATTCAGTAACTCTATTTTCAAAAAAGTTTGATTTACCTTCTAATGCAAAAGTTTTCATGAAATCAAAAGGATTTTCTGTATTGTATATTTTCTCAAAACCAAGTTGAACAAGTAATCTATCTGCAACATATTTGATGTATAATACCATTAATTCTGTATTCATTCCAATCATTTTACAACTAATCGATTCGGTTATAAATTCAATTTCAATTTCAACAGCTTCTTTTATAATTTCTTCAACTCTTTCTTGTGAAACTTTATTCAATAAATGATGATAAATCATTATATTAAAATCAGTATGTAAACCTTCATCTCTACTAATTAATTCATTACTTTTACCTAATGCTTTAGTCATTTTATTTCTCGATTTCAACCAAAAGATGGATGCAAAAGAAGCACTGAAAAATAAACCTTCCACAATGACAAATGCGATAACTCGTTCTTCAAAAAATCTGGATCTATCCATCCACTTTTTAGCCCAATTCGCTTTTTTTGTTATACAAGGAATAGTATCAATTGCATTAAAAAGCATATCTTTTCTCTTTTTATCTTTTACAAAAGTATCCAACAATAAAGAATAAGTCATACCATGCACATTTTCAATCATTCCTTGAAAAGCATAAAAGTTACGAGCTTCAGTAGCTTTAATTTCACAACAAAAATTAGAAATCAAGTTTTCCAAAACAATTCCATCACTACCTGCAAAAAAAGCTAAAATATGTTCAATAAAATATTTTTCCTCAACCGATAAAGTTTCCCAATCATTTAAATCAGCACTATAATCAATCTCTTTTGAAGACCAAAACATAGATTCATGAATCTCGTATGCTTTTTGTAAAGATGGAAATTTATAAGGTAATTGAACATATTTCGTATTATCGTCAGTAAGTAGGGGTTCGTCAAATCTCATCGTCATTTTAATATAAGCAATTTTTTTTTTAAATGTAATAATAAAATGAGATTTACAAGTCCTCTTAAATTTTCTGATAGTTTTTTGAGGAAAATAAGTCCAAATAAAAAAATACGAAAGAAACAAACACCAAAAACTAATTCACCAAAGAAACAGACGAATTCACCAAAGAAAACACTTAAAAAACAAACATTTACACAAAAAAAACCAACAATATACGATGAAATACACAATTGTATTTTAAGTATTTTAAATGTTGATGTTAAAATTTTCGACAAATTATTTACAGATTATACCAAATTATTTCACAAAAGTAAACTGAACACACCAATTCAAATATGTAAAGATCAATTAACATGCGGTATGTATGGAAAAATTTATAAAGTAAAAGATCAACACGCTATTGTAAAAACATACGAAAAACGAAAGATTGATTACATTATTCAAGAAAATATGATTCATATTTTACTTTATTGTTTACAAACAAGATTGAAAAAATGTTTCTCACATCCAATACCAAATTGTATTCCAAAGATTTATAAATTCGTGAAAAAACCACAAAAAATGACAATGATGGAATATTTAGATACAACAACGAAATTTATTTTTCTGAATCAAAATTTCAAAGCTGAAAAAGACTTTTTATTAGCATTAATGTACATTTTATACTTTTTGCAACAAACAACAAATTTCACACATCGAGATTTACATTATGATAATGTCATGTTAAAAAACTTGGATCATTTGGAAACAACTCAAATATATATTGACGGTAAAAAAGTTACTGAGTTATATTTAAATTACCGAGTTTATCTAATTGACTTTGGTTTTTCGTGTTTATCATTTAAAAAATGTGTCATTGATTTACCTGACATAGTTTCAGGTGATTTTTATAAATCAAAAATATGTACAAACAAAAGTCATGATCCACGTTTATTTCTTGCAAGCATTTACTTTTCAAGAACATCAAATATTTCATTACAATTATATTATTATTTGAAAAAACTGTTTACCCCTTATGAAAAGTTAGAAAATTTTAATACTTTCAAATATCAACATCACTTTTTTTACAACAATGTCATTGATATAGACGATCCAAATTTTTATCCTCAAAATATTATATTAAATTTAATGAAATTATAATTATTTTGTATTAAATAAAAATGAAACACTTACTTTTTGCATCTGTTTTTTCATCCATAACAATGTTATTGATCGTGCAAATAATTTACAACTTTTTTACATTCACAAATAAACCATTGTTGATTCTAAACACACTGGCAATGATTGGAGTTTTAGTATTACTCAATCAGAGATATTTGTTTTTACCATTTTTAGGTGAGACAGTTCTACCATTAAGTGTAATTGTTGAAAGTAAAGTTCCAGAGAATGCAAATCTTGAATATGAATTGCTTGTAGGAAAAGAAAATGAAGGAAAGAAAGTAATTTATTGGGGAGCTCAGAAAAATGATCCAAAAGTAATATATAAAGATCCAATGACAGCATATACTTATGAAAACGCAGGAGTTACAACTGTAAAAAATGGAAAAGCAATATTGAAATATGAGTTACCATCATTATATAAAATAAATGATTATCAATTACCAAGACATTTACATTATAGAATATGTTGTAAAAATGATGTAATGATGGGAGAAGTGGAAACAATTATTTTACCAGATGTGAAGGAAAGTAAATAATTTAAAATTATCCTTTTATAATATAAAATGGATATTAATTTTCAAAACATACAGCGACGTTTAAAATATAAGACTGATATTGGAAATGTGAATAATGGTGGTTTTGGAGCAACAGGACCAACAGGAGCGAATGGAAAAGATGGATTAAATGGAGAATCTGGCAAAGATGGATTGAGTATAACTGGTCCTACTGGACCATCAGGAGGACCAATAGGTCCAACAGGATGTACTGGATCAATGGGTATGATGGGATATACAGGGTATACAGGATATACAGGATGCCAAGGACCAACAGGTCCAATTGGACCTCAAGCACAAAAACATAGTGCTGTATTTACGAAAAAATCAAATCAATTAATCGAAAATATAACAGATGATTTGATTTATATTGATGGATGGACAAAAAATTTGGATACAGATGAGTATTTTTCAACAGATAGTGTTCATATCACAATAAATCAAAAAGGAACATATTTTTTCATTGCAACTGTAAGCATATCAAATCTAATGACAAATTATATATCCTTTGAATGTGTAAATAAAGTAAATGAAAAGATAGTAACACTTTCAACGGCAGATTTATGTGGACCAGTAATAAGCACAAAAAAATCAACTATAATCCACGGAATAATAGTAGCAGATCAAGACAATTTTAGTTTCAAAATTATATCAAGAAATTTAAAAGGAAATGTCACAATTAACTCAACTTGTCACATAAGTATACATGAAATGTAAAAAATGATTTTGTTTTAAAAAAAAGAATTTAAAGTTTAAAAATGTCTGATTTCACTTTATTCGAAGATATGCTAAATAGTGTGGCACAAATGGAAATTACTCCAGAAAAACCAGATTGTTTACATCAAAATTTGACAGATGAAGGAGGAATAGTATCATGTTTAGATTGTGGAAGTGAACTTGAAAAAAGTATTTACCACGACAAAGAATGGAGATATTATGGTCAATCAGACAATAAAAAAAGTTCAGATCCGAATCGCGTTACATTACGTAAAGTAGAAGATAAGAATATATACAAAGATGTTGAAAATATGGGTTTTAGTGATAAAATTGTATCTTCAGCAAATCAACTCTATTTACATGTATCAAATGGTAAAATATTTCGTGGTAGTTCAAGAAAAGCCATAATATTCGCTTGTATTTTTCACACTTTCAAAATCATGGGAAAAGTTCAATCCTATGAGGATTTAATTTCTTTATTCGATTTAAATAAAAAAGTAGGATTGAAAGGATTGAAATATGTTAATATTCACACAAGTAAAGATTCAAGTATTCATACAACTTATATTACACCTGTTAATTTAGTAGAAAATCTTATGGATAAGTTTAGTGCGAGTACTGCTCAAAAACAAGAAGTTATTGCTCTTTACAATCAAATAAAAAACAAATCTTCCAAAATTAATAGATCACGACCCCAATCCGTAAGTGCAGGACTCATTTGGTTTTGGATTTGTTCAAAAGGAATGGAAATTACTTTGAAAGAATTTGCTGTAAAAACTGGATTATCTGAACTTACTATTAATAAAATAGCAAAAGAAATTGCTGAAATTCTTAAAGTTCCTTATTTGCATTAAAATTATTTTAATATTTAAAATAATTTTTCATTAATTATTGTTGAAAAGAGAAAGATTTAACAAAAAAGAAATCTAAATACAAGACAAGAAGAATAAACAATTATGAGTTATGATTCCCATCTAAGAATAATTAAAAAAGAAGCACAAATAATTGATGAAGCTAATTACATTGAATTAATGATTAATTTAATCAGTAATTTCAAATGGGAAAGTCCTAATGAAGTTGATATTACGGGAGTTATGAATCTTTTTAACATATCTTCACCTGAATTATTTTATACAATGTATTTAATGGGATATCCTTGCAATATGGGATTTTATTCATATGATGATGAAGTAAATAAAACGTTTACAGTAGAAAAAGCAAAAGAAGTTCTCGAACGATATAAATATCATATTGATTGGTTTAACGGACATGGAATAAAAACTTTTTTTAGACAAAATGAAAATGAACAACAAATAATTCATGTGCAACGTTTTGATGAAAGAAATTATGAGGGGTGTTTTTACAAATCCATTTTAACATTAATAAAACAAAAGAAATAAATTTTTTTTTAATTTTTTATAATTTTTTATAAAAAATAAAACTTTTTACATAATGTATTTCTAAATTCTCTAAATATAATTGATTAATTGAAGATGAGTATCTTCATTATTTTCTTCTACCAACTTGTATCCTTTAGAAATTAAATGTGTCATTAATAAATTATACCTGTGATTTTTACTTAAAAATCCATCAATATGTGCATTTTCGAAAATTATATTAACTGGTTTTACTACATCGAAATTTAAATCCATCAATATTTCGAAATCATGCCCTTCTGTATCTACAATTAAATATTCTATATGTTCTATGTTGTAAAATGAAATTATTGTATTTAATCTTTTACACGGAACATTAATCTCATCGACCATTATTTCTTTTTTTATATGCGATTTTATATGGTTTTCATTTACTGAAGATATTTGATCTGCCCAGATCGGTAATAAAGTAAAATTGTTATTCAATGAAGGTGTATATAACTTTATAAAACCATCTTTATTTGAAACTGCAATATTTAAAAAAATAATGTTATTTTCTTTACTTTTATGTTCATAATTTGACTGTAATTTTTTAAAAAGATGAGGCACAGGTTCTATTAAAATTATATTATTATTTCGAAAGTTGATATTGTAAATTAAATCATTACAAGTTCCTATGTGAGAACCAATTTGTAAAACATCGATAATCATTTTTATATTAGAATTAGGATTTCTATTTTTAAAAAGTAATTTTTGGAGAAATTTTTACACTCTTTCTTTATATGTATTATGTGTATTTTTCATCAACTTTGATTTATCTGAATTCATATTGTAATTCATTCCTTGGAGTCGTTCAATCACTGGAATAGTTCCTCGTCCATTGTATTCTCCAATTTGCATTTTTTCATTCAAGTTGACTGTTGTCGAAGAAATGTTATGTTCTCCTTTTTTACTATCATTTGTTTGCAGTTCTCCTAACACGGCTTTTCTTTCATATTCTTTCATATACTCATGACCCAAAGTTTTTTGAATGTTTTTAGTAATATTTGTAAATGCACTATGTTCTGGTAAAACTCGATCAAGTTCTACGTCATTATGTATATAAATTGTATGTTTTGTTCCTTGATTATTCGTTTTTGAATGATAAATTGGAACATTTCTTTCCAATTTTTTTTCTTCATTTATATATTTTGTTGATCCAAAACTTTTAGTATTTGTTCTTTGTTCGTATTGAGGTAAAGTACGAGATAATTCAAGTTCATTTTCATTCATGTATTGAATATTTCCCAAAGAAGTTTTATTTGTTGAAGATGTATAATAAGGCAAATTTTTCTCCAACTCAAAGTTTTCGTGAATATATTTGATTTGTTCATTTCCTTTTTTCGCACTTTGATAATCTATATTCGTTGTATCTTGTAATTTAATGTTGTATTTATCAATCAAATGTTCATTATTTCCTTTACTCATTTTATTACTATGAACTTCATTCGTGATGCTTTCTTGTAAAAAACGTGATGGATCAAAATCACTCGTATTTTTTTGCTGAATATTTTGTTTATTTGATATTGCAGATTTCTGCATCAAATCATCATTGATTGAATTTGTTGGTTTAATGACATTTTGATTTGTTCGATCTGAAAAACTGACTTTTGCAGTATTTCCTGATTTTTGCAAAACATCTTGTATATTATATTTAACCTCGAAAGGTTCTTGAAATGGTTTTTGTAAAGAATAAACTTTCGCTGTTTTCACTTGAGAACTAATTATATTTTGTTTCACCGTACTCGTAACTGTTTGATTTCGAGAATTATCTAATTCTTTTGTAAAATGAGGTAAAGCAGGATTTGATATTACTTTTACTGTATTACGAGGTAATCTTGATAATGGTAATAAATCTTGAGGTGCATGCACGAATGGATGAAAATCACCATCTTTATTTATACTATATGGTAAAAACGCTTGTTGATTTCCATAATTTTGTAAACTTCCTCCATTATTTGAATAGGATACACTAACAGATGGATTTACTCCTCGTGCAAATCTCATAATTGAATCATTGGATCGATCAGAGTCATCAATCATTTGAATTATATCATTATTGTCTCCAACTTTATCTTTTCTTCGAAGTGTTATCGATTTAGGTGGATCCTTCATAATTGACATATTAGTACCCCATGAATCAACAGATGGTAATGTTATTTTTCCTCTATTTGTTATTGCTGAATATGACAACATTTTTATTATATAACTTTAATAAAAAAAATTATTGATAATCTTGAACACATCCTTTATTGATAGATATATATAAATTATCCTGTGCATAACATGGATAAACAACACTACAAGGTGCTTGAAAACACAATTTACTCTCTTCTGGTTTTGTCGGTTTTGTTTTTTGTTTAATTTTCTTTGGTATCCACCCTGCTTCTCTCTCTGCAACTTTTGGAGTATCTGAACTCGCTACACCTTTATACCATCTCGTATATGGAAAAACATCATAATCATTGTTTATACTGTAAACAGTGTTATTAACAAATATTGGTTCACCCATTTGTTTTCGATATATTTGTTCTTTTATGATTTTTTCATTTTTACTCGTTTCATAGAACATTTATTTTATGAATTTTTTTTTTTATTTTAATAAATGAATTATAAAGTGAGAAAAAGTCGACGTAGAACAAAAAAAAGAAGTAAAAAAACATATCTGGATGGAGCATCTCCATTAAGTAATTTAAATTTTCCTTCCATCACATTTACAAAACAAACTTCAAAAAAGCCACTCAAAAAAAGGAGTTCTCGTTTAGTAAAAAATAGAATCAAAAGTCTTACACCTATAAAAAGTGTTTCGGATACAGAACCATCAAAGTCATTAAGAAAAAGTCCTCGAAAATCTGAACAACCTGCTGAGGAAGATCAACCAAGTGCTTTTGAAAGACCTGATGAGGATCTTGTAAAACTATCACCTACATCAATAGTAAAATTATCCCCAAGAACTCAAAAAAGACGTTTGGATTTAATGAAAAGATTGGGTATTATGAGTTGTGCTGATATTCGGCGATATCTTGAAACTACTGATATGTTAGACGAGGAAAAAATTATTTTTATCAAACAAAATATGGTCGATAATAAAGCATTGAGAAATTATATTACAAAACAACATTACAATTTGAAAGATTTGACTTTTATGAGTAATGCTGGATCCACTATTTTAAAAATGTTAGGAGGTGAAACCAAAAAAATATATGAATTTTATATGGGTTCTCCCGATGTGGAAGAAACAGATGAAGATTGTAAATATCTGAGAAATTTAATCGATCAAAAATCTATGAAAACAAAATATTTAGGAAAAGCATGGGATTTAACAAAAAAAGTTGGACAAACTTTATATACAGCAGGACAATATACTATTCAAGGTATTTATAGTGTGTTTTCATATTTGGCAGATAAGGGTTTTAAATTATGGACTTGGATTTCGAGTAATCCAAAATCTGCTTATTTTTCATTAATTATGTTAAAATCATTAAAAACTCAATTATGTAGATCTTGTGGAAAATCTCTTGGTATTTTTGGATCATGGATTGGAACGAAAAATCATTTAATGTCAATTATTAAAAGATTTTCTCCTGAATCAACAATAAATCCTAATTCTTCTATTCAAGATTTGATGAATTTAGTCAAAAATGTTTCGAAACCATTTATAAATGAAGTAATTGGAAAGAATGTTGTTTCTATGTTTAACTCTATATGGGATAATAAAGCTTCATTATTTTCATCAATAATTACATCATCTTTTTCTTTAATACCTGGGATAGGTTCGATCATCGGTCCTGCATTTAACATTGTTTTTGAAACTATTTTAAGTAACACAAAAGATTCTATTATTTTAATGCAAGAGCAAATGGTTTATCAGCAAAACGTTCAGAATGCATTTTCAATGTTGTTTGAGGTAGTAGATCCATTCGAATGTATCGATAATATGTTAAAAGAAACTTATGAAACTGTGAATATTTCTTGATTCGTTCAATCTGATTTTCTAAATTTATGAAAATTTAAAAAATATAATTGGGTAAATGGAATCCTTTATTTTTGAAAAATATTGAAAACAATATCAACAAATTTAAAAGAAATCATTTTAATCAAATTAAAGTTATCATACAGAATGATAAAATGAATAATAAATTTTTAAATGAAAATTCAATTACAATTGGTAAATATAGGAATAAAGAATTAAAAGACATTTTGAAAGATCGAAAATATTGTGCATGGTTATTAACACAAGATTGGTTCAAAGAAAGTTATGAATATTTGTTTAATAAAATTAAAAATTACGATCCAACAATTTATTTCTATAAAGAATTCAAAAACAACGATGAAATAACAGATTTTATCACAGAATTCAAGTATTTCAATTTAGTTCCTTTGGATGAATTAAAAATTGAATTAACATCTGAAGAACAAAAATGTTATACTTTTTATTTGAATGTAATCGAAGATATCAAAATTCGAATAAAACGAAGAATCGCAGGTTCAGATGAAAATGTTTATGATATAACAGCCCCTTCGAAATGGTTGCAAAAATTTGAAAAGGAAACAGAATTAAAGAGAGAAGATTTCAAATTTTTCATAAATGCTTATGATTTACCAAATATTACTCAGATTGTCGAAGAAATCAAAACATTTGGTGGAATTGTATATAAAGGTTGTAAGTCATTCACTATTGCGAAAGAACGTTCGATTGAACAAGAAGAATTCTGGGAATCGATTTTGAAAGAAAAATACAAAGACAAATTAGGAACTCAATTTAAATATGACAATTGTATTTTTGATTTTATTCATATTTCCTCAAATACTATATTTGAATGCAAATTGGGTATAAAAGATTTTAATGAAGACCAATACAAAAAGTATCTGTTGACGTTAGAAAGATTCAATATCATATACTTGATCGGAAAAGATTGTGTTATTAATATGGATTTAGAAACCATTTACACTACTAATGCAAAAGATTACATTTTGTATGTTTGCAATATTCCGCTATTAACAAATCAAAATAAATTCGATGAAATCATATTTGATTATGATATTATTCAAATTGATGATTTGAAAGATGTTTTGTAATTTTATATTTAGTGAAAAATATAAAATGTAATTAGGCTTGTAAACTCAAGACATTATCTTTGTGCTTGAATATATAAACTGGTTGATCTCTTACAATTTTAAATTCGATAGGAGTTTTTCCTTCTTCTTGTAAAGATAAAGTTGAATTGACAATTCTGACTGAGTTTGCGTTTTGTCTATTTACGATTTTGATTTCAGAAATAGATTGACTTGTTGGGAAAGTAATAGTAATACTTTCGCCTTTACCACATTGTGTATGAGCGATTGTATTGTTATCGTTATCAATCATTTTCTTTGAAGACATATCAATACCATCTCCTGTATACACAGATGACATTTTAATCATACTATCAGCAAGAACAATTTTATTGTTATCTTTGTCCTTTATTTCGATTTCAGCAATGTGTAAGCATTGACCATAATCACTTGGGAAAGATAATTTAACAGTTTTAAACTTTGGTACAGATGGTGTGAAAAGTACAACTAAAAGAACAATAAATGCAATGACGCATCCAACTACAATAGCAACCATAGCCTTATTTTCAAGAACCCATTTTTTTGGATCGTTCATAATATTTTTTATCAATTCTGACATTTTATATATTACAATATTTTTTTTTTACAATTTAAAAAATCTTTTGTGAAAAAACAAAATGAATGAAGAAATTACTACTTTTTTAACGAAATTACAACCATTTTATGAAGAATTATATAAAAAATTTAGTTCCGCCTATTTACATGGATGTGAATGGTATGTTGGTATTAATTTAGTTGAATGGTGGAGCAAACAAGATAAAATTTATATCGATGAATCAAGAAAAAAAGTTGAAATGATTACACTAAATGTTATGAACAATAAAAATTTATAAATATTTCTTTTTCAGAGCAAGAACTATTTTTGAAAATGTCCCGTATCCTGCATCTCTATCATATGCTCGAGGATCACAAACACGACCGCTAATATTTGTTTTTATTGCTCTCCCACAAACATAATCCATATATTTGTCATAATGGACTTCTTCTTGTCGAAAAGGTGGTGATTCGATATTACTACGAGTATAAAATGAAGCTGGTTTTTGATTCTTCCATAATTCATGAACAAGAATAAGTTTAGGAATACCCTCTATGTTAACTAAATAAAGTCTTAGTTTCTATTATATAAAATAGAATGATGTAACATACCTAAATATCGACAATTCTTGTTTTTACAAGTGGCTAAATAACTGCTTAATCCATATCCACAATTACCACAATGATATCGAAAACAATCTTGGCAGGTAGAATAACAAGGTGTACATTCGCCATCATGATTATATCGTCCAATTGTTAAAGGAGGTGGTGATTCCATATTATTTTATATCAAACATATAAAAAGTTGACAAAGTTGACAAACTGGTTTAATATCAACCACAATCAAATAAAATGCTTCATCATTCTTTTTTGTATATTGAAGATGTGATACCTATCATATTATCTTTCATGACTACTTATGAAATATATCAATTTTTGTATACATCAAAAGAATTTATGGAAAAATATACAAATAAGTTATATAATGAATCATTGTGGTTAAAAATACTAAATCGAGATTTTCCTATGTTTGAACAATTAAATATATCTTTCCCAAATATTGATTTAAATTGTCATCATAGAATTGCATACATGTTGGAACATGGAAAAATATGTTATAATTGTTATTATTACCAACAATTTAATTGGTGTTCACATTCATTATATTTACAGGATATTTATAATTTTTTCATGTTAACGAAAAGAGAAATAAAACATTTACCGAACACATTGGATGGAATGTATAAAATCTATTCAATAACCCAAATTTTCTCTTTGTTGTCAATAAAACATCAAGGAATAACGAATTTTTTTATTTACAAACAACAAATTAATCAATTCATCAAGTGGAAAAACAATTATAATAAGAAATTTTCGTATAAACGTATGACAAAAAAGGAAAAGAAAACATTTTTAGAAAACACTTTGAAAAAATATGAAATAAAACCGAGACCAAAATCAAAATTATGTAAAAATTTTATTATTGGAAAAATAAAAATGAATATTGAACAACTTGTAGTAATAATTAAAGTTACAAATTTCTTGTATTCATTTGGAAAAGAATATTATAAACAGCATCATCTTGAATATAAAAATAAAATGGAAATGTTAATGTTTAAAAATAAACAAAATAAATCATTTTCGTGGATGAATGCCTATGAAGAAATAGTAGGATAATGTTGTATTTTATATTTATGTCAAAAATATAAAATACAGTCTAAAAATTTATGAATTTTTGAAAAAATTACGTTATAGTAAAATGAGTTTTAAAATTAATAATACGGTAACTTCATCAGTTGTTGAAAAATTAGTTTATGATGTGATTAGTAATATTCCATCTTTAACTGGTCCAACTGGTCCAGTTGCTAATATTGGTGTTTTAACAAGTGATGGAATTTTATTACAAAATATTATTCCGTCACAAAATAATGTTTATAATCTTGGAAATGCAGATGCATTATTTAGTGATATATATACGAATACGATTTACATTAATAATAAACCTATTCAATGTAATAGTAATAACGTCATTGATTTACCAGCAGGAACAATGATAGGAGGAATTTCAATGAATACGATACGAATAATTGGTAAAAAGAATAATCAAAGTGAATTACCACCAAGTGCAACCATAGGAGATGGCTATATCATTAATCAAAATTTATGGGTATTTAATACATTAAATACATGGGTAAATGTTGGGCAAATACAAGGACCTCAAGGAGATGTTGGTTATACAGGTTATACAGGTTATACAGGTTATACAGGTTATACAGGATATACTGGTTACACTGGACCACGCGGTAATACTGGACCACGTGGACATACTGGACCTCTCGGAGTTACAGGACCTTCTTTTTCCAACACAGGAACAATCAATTTAGGTGATTTTACAATCGAAGGTGAATTTGATTTTATTTCTCAAATACCAGATTTAGAATTATGGTTAGATGCAAATGATTTATCTTCATCCTATGAAACAGGAGAATCAGTTTTAAGTTGGCAAAGTAAAGTAAATGGACATATTGCTACATCTCCTTCATTGGGTGCGAGTCCTTTATTTGTAAAAGATGCAATAAATAATAAAGGTGTATTATCATATATCAAAGGGCAAAAGAGTATAGTGCCATCATTTCCAGTTAATAAACAAGGTTTTTCTGTATTTTTATTATTTTATCCAATAAAACAGAATGTTTCGAGTCCAATGATTCAGGCTCAAAGTATAAATTCAAGTGATAATTTTTATTGTCTATCAAGTTATTATCCAAGTTTATTAAATAATTACAGTGTGAACCAAATAAATAAATTTGATACTTTAGTTTCACGATATAGACAAGGATTTCAATCTACTACTGAAAATATTTGGACTTTATTTGAATTTATATCTATCGATCCTGATAATGCTGATTTGATAACAAGTTATATCAACGGAATAAATACGTATGGAGTTGATACAATGGGATACACAACAGATTATGGTGATCCTTATATTTCCAATTTATTCATCAATTCTTACAATGGTAATTCAGATTTTGCTATTGCTTCTTGTATTGCTGAATTAATTATTGTGAATCGTTCTGTAACAAAATTGGAAAGACAGCAAATTGAAGCAGAAATGTGCTGGAAATGGGGATTACAAGAATTAATTGCTTATAATAATCCATATTTTAATGGTTCAAGAGCAATTATTATTTCCAATGTTCAACAAAGATTGAATTTTAATTTGATAAATTCAATGTATATTAATACATTACTTTTCAAAGAATTTTATTCAAACGATTTAAGAGTTGTTGCGTGGGATACAGTTTCGCATGAATTGTGTTATACTAATGTTGTTGGACCCACTGGTTATACTGGTTATACTGGTTATACTGGATACACTGGTTATACTGGTTATACTGGATACACTGGTTATACTGGATATACAGGATATACAGGATATACAGGTTATACAGGTTATACAGGTTATACAGGTTATACGGGTTATACTGGTTACTCAGGATATACAGGTTATACTGGATACACTGGTTATACTGGATATACTGGTTATTCTGGTTACACTGGTTATACTGGTTATTCTGGTTACACTGGTTATACTGGTTATACTGGATATTCTGGTTATACTGGATATTCTGGTTACACTGGATATACTGGATATACAGGTTACACTGGATATACTGGTTATACAGGTTATAGTGGATACACTGGTTATACTGGATACACAGGTTATACAGGTTATACAGGTTACACTGGATATACTGGATACTCAGGATATACAGGTTATACTGGATACACTGGCTATACTGGTTATACTGGATACACTGGTTATACTGGTTATACTGGTTATACAGGTTATACAGGTTATACAGGTTATTCAGGTTATACTGGTTATACTGGCTATACTGGTTATACTGGTTACAGTGGTTATACTGGTTATTCAGGTTATACTGGGTATACTGGATACACTGGTTATTCTGGATATACTGGTTATACAGGTTATAGTGGATATTCTGGATACACTGGTTACACAGGATACACGGGTTATACTGGTTATAGTGGATACACTGGTTATACAGGTTATACAGGTTACACAGGGTATACAGGTTATACTGGTTCATCAGGTTATACAGGTTATACTGGTTATACTGGTGCAACAGGGTATACAGGATATACAGGATATACTGGTTATACAGGGTATACAGGACCAACAGGAGGTGCGACTGGTCCTACAGGTCCTACAGGTGCAACTGGTAGAACAGGTCCGATGGGACCTACTGGTCCAATGGGAGGAGGAACGGGTCCTACAGGTCCTACAGGTAGTTTTAGTGGAACAATATTTGCGAACATTACTCCTGCTACAGGTGGATTAATTACACTTGGAAGTACAACTTTAAGATTCCGATCAATTTATACCACAACATCTTTAAATGTTGGAACTGCTACAATAACTTTTCAAAATAATTCTGTTCAATTACCTTATGGTTCAACAATAGGTGGAGTGATTCCGGGGACTATTCGAATTATTGGAACATTAGCAACTTCTAATTTATTACCTTCCAATCGTGCTGTCGGAGATGCATATGTCATTGATACTGAATTATGGATTTTATCTTCTACTCCAAATAATTGGGTTAATATTGGACAATTCGTTGGTCCAACTGGTCCGACTGGTTCAACTGGGACATCGATCACTGGTTATACTGGTTATACTGGTTATACTGGAGTGACTGGTCCTACTGGATTCGGAGTTACAGGTTACACTGGATATACTGGATATACAGGTTATACAGGTTATACAGGTTATACAGGTTATACAGGTTATACAGGTTATACAGGATATACAGGTTACACTGGTTATACTGGTAATACAGGTTATACGGGTTATACAGGTTACACTGGATATAGTGGTTACACTGGTTATACAGGATATACTGGTTATTCAGGTTATTCCGGTTATACTGGATACACTGGTTATACAGGTTATACAGGTTATACAGGTTATACTGGTTATACTGGTTATACTGGTTATACTGGTTACACTGGTTATACTGGTTACACGGGATATACAGGATACACTGGATTTACTGGTTATACTGGATATACTGGAACTACAGGATACACTGGGTATACTGGATACACTGGTTACACAGGCTATTCTGGATATACTGGTTATACTGGATATAGTGGATATACTGGTTATTCTGGTTATACTGGATATACAGGTCATACAGGTCATACAGGTTATACTGGTTATACTGGTTACACTGGTTACACAGGTTATACTGGATACACAGGTTATACAGGTTATACGGGTTATACAGGATATACTGGGTATACAGGATACACAGGTTATACAGGTCATACAGGTTATACTGGATATACTGGATATACAGGTTCTACAGGATACACAGGTTATACAGGATACACTGGATACACTGGTTATACTGGTTTTACTGGTTACACAGGTTATACTGGTAGTTCAGGATATACTGGTTACACTGGTTATACTGGATTCACTGGATACACTGGATACACTGGATATACTGGTTTTACTGGTTATACTGGATACACTGGTCCAAGAGGTTTAGATATAACTGGAAGCACTGGTTACACAGGATACACTGGTTTTACAGGCTACACTGGTTACACCGGTTATACTGGTTACACCGGTTATACTGGTTACACAGGTTATACTGGTTATACAGGTTATACTGGATATACTGGTTACACTGGTTATACTGGATATACTGGATATACTGGTTCAACTGGTTACACTGGATATACTGGATATACTGGATATACTGGATATACTGGATATACCGGTTATACTGGATTTAGTGGTTATACTGGATACACTGGTTATTCTGGTTACACTGGATATACTGGTTATACTGGATACACTGGATACACTGGTTATACTGGATACACTGGATACACTGGATATACTGGATACACTGGTTATACTGGATACACTGGTTTTACAGGATACACAGGATACACAGGTTTTACAGGATATAGTGGTTATACTGGATATACTGGATACACTGGTTATACTGGTTATACTGGATATTCAGGTTATACTGGTTATACTGGTAATACTGGATATTCAGGATATACTGGATATACTGGATACACTGGAACAACAGGATATACTGGATACACTGGTTATTCTGGTTATACTGGTTATACTGGATATTCAGGTTATACTGGTTATTCAGGTTACACAGGTTATACAGGATATACAGGATATACAGGTTACACAGGATATACAGGTTATACAGGTTATACAGGATATACAGGTTATACTGGATACACTGGATACACTGGTTTTACAGGATATACTGGATATACTGGTTATACTGGTTATACTGGTTATACTGGATATACAGGATATACAGGATATACTGGATACACTGGTTACACTGGTAATACAGGAAATACCGGATACACTGGTTATACTGGTTACACTGGTTATACAGGATATACTGGATATACAGGTTACACTGGTAGTTCTGGATATACAGGATCTACAGGTTATACAGGTTATACTGGTTATAGTGGATATACTGGTTATACTGGTTTCACTGGATATAGTGGATATACTGGATACACTGGTTATTCTGGTTATACAGGTTATACTGGATATACTGGTTACACTGGAACAACTGGATATACAGGTTACACGGGATTTTCTGGTTACACAGGTTATACTGGTTTTACAGGTTATACAGGATACACAGGGTATACTGGATACACAGGTTACACTGGATATACTGGAACTACAGGATACACTGGATATACTGGATATACTGGTTATACAGGATATACAGGATATACTGGATATACGGGATATACTGGATATACTGGTAATACAGGTTATACTGGATATACTGGTTACACTGGTTACACAGGTTATTCTGGATTTACAGGTTATACAGGTTATACTGGAACAACGGGATATACTGGATACACTGGATATACTGGATACACTGGATACACTGGATACACTGGATATACTGGATTAACAGGATATACTGGTTATACTGGTAACACTGGTTACACTGGTTCTACAGGATATACTGGATATACAGGTTACACTGGTAATACAGGTTATACAGGATTTACAGGTTATACAGGATATACTGGAACGACAGGATATACTGGAACTACAGGTTACACAGGATACACAGGATATACAGGAGCAACAGGTTATACAGGATATACTGGTTATACTGGAGCAACAGGTTATACAGGATATACTGGAACTACAGGTTACACAGGATACACTGGATATACAGGAGCAACAGGATACACTGGATATACAGGTTATACAGGAGCAACAGGATACACTGGATACACAGGATACACTGGAGCAACAGGATACACTGGGTATACTGGATACACAGGAGCAACAGGATACACTGGGTATACTGGATACACAGGAGCAACAGGATACACTGGATATACTGGATACACAGGAGCAACAGGTTACACAGGATATACAGGATATACAGGAGCAACAGGATATACTGGATACACGGGTTATACAGGAGCAACAGGATATACTGGATACACGGGTTATACAGGAGCAACAGGTTACACAGGATACACAGGTTATACAGGAGCAACAGGTTACACAGGATACACAGGTTATACTGGAGCAACAGGTTACACAGGATACACAGGATATACAGGTTATACTGGAGCAACAGGATATACGGGATATACAGGATATACTGGAACAACAGGATATACAGGTTATACAGGATATACTGGAGCGTTGTCAATATTAGGTGTAAATTATTCAAATTACCCTTTTTGGAATACGTATTCAAATACGTGGCAACCAGAAGTTTCATCTATTGTTCATATTGGAAGCAATGCAGGAGCAACAGGTCAAAACCAAAATGCAGTAGCGATTGGAAATCAAGCTGGACAATATAATCAAAATCAAAATGCTATATCAATTGGAGCAAATGCGGGAAATACATTTCAAGGAACAAATGCAATAGCAATCGGATATAACGCTGGATTTTATTCACAAGGATCAAATGCAATTGCAATAGGAAATAATGCTGGTTATACTCAACAAATAACAAATTCAATAATAATAAATGCAAATAATTCAATATTAAATAGTGTAAGTTCAGGTTTATTTGTAAATCCTATCCGATTTGATAATAATACAACTAATTCATTATTGTATAATACTTCCACAAAAGAAATTACATATTCAAACCCAGGAATAATTACAGTAAATCAAGGAGTTTACGGAGAAATAAATAAAATGAGTAGCATTAATTATCAAAATCCTGTAACTATAAAATCAAATGGAATTGTATCAAAAATTAATAATTACATTTCAAATGGTCAAATTTACACTTTTGGTGCATTTAAGAATCCAATGTGGATCGCATTGGGTTCAGGAACAAATACAATTGCATTCTCAACAAATGGAACAACTTGGACAGGATTAGGAACTGCAATTTTCTCAACAGCTGGAAATGATGTATGTTGGTCGGGAAATTTATTTGTTGGAGTCGGTCAAGGAACAAATACAATTGCCTATTCATATAATGGAATAGATTGGACAGGACTTGGAACAACTATTTTTGCTACTGCTGGAGTTTCAATTGCATATAACTATACATTATTTGTTGCTGCAGGAAATACAACATTATACAGTTTAGCTTATTCGTATGATGGATATTTGTGGAATCCAATCGTAAATAGTATAGCAACAGTAGGTAGCGGTTCTACTATCAATAAAATAATTTGGAATGGTTCTCAATTTTATCTTGCAACATCTGCTACCAATAAAATATGTTATTCTTCCGATGGATTATCTTGGACAGGAATTGCAATTACTAACATGAGTACATGCACTGCTTTTGCTTGGAGTGGAAATATATTTGTCTGTGCTGGTTTTCATAGTTCTTTAGCGACATCAAATACTCTATTATATTCCTTTGACGGTAAAACGTGGACAGCGTCAACAAGTGGAATTACTGCAACAAAACATTTTAATGTAATTTGGGATGGAACAAAATTTGTTACGTTTGGAATATTAAGCACAACAAATTATATAGGATATTCTTATGATGGAATCGTTTGGGTAGAAAGCACAACAACTATCCCATCTGTTTATACATCATTCAACGGACAATTATATTTAAGTGGTGGGTCTGTTTTGGCTTATTCATTTGATGGATTAAACTGGACAAGTTTAGGTTCAAGTATATTTTCTACAACTTGTAATAGTTTAGTTTTCAATAATACAAGAAGAAATACAGTTAAATTTGCATCCAATTTAGTAATAGCAAGTGCAACAAATGCAAATTTTTCGATAGCTTATTCAACTGATGATACTACAACGTGGACTGGTATAACCAACAGCAATCAAATTTTCAGTAGTGGAAATTTTAATGGTTGTATTTATAATGGTAATATTTATGTAGGATTTGGAACTGGTACTTATAGTATCGGTTATTCATTCGATGGTATTAATTGGTATGGTGTAAACAAAACAATATTTATAACTGCATATCAAGCTATCTGGGATGGAACATTATTTATTGCAGGTGGAAATGGTTTTTACAATTCTCTTGCTTATTCTAACAACGGATTAACTTGGACAGGATTAGGAACTTCAATTTTAACTACTTGCTATTCAATTTCTTATAATTCTAAAATTTATGTAGCATGTGGCACAGGAATTTACAATTTTGGTTATTCATATAATGGAATGACATGGAGTGGACAAAATATTACTGTTAGTGGAAGAATTGTAGTATGGGGAGCTTCAAAATTCGTTTTAGGTGGTTCATCTACCTACATGATGTATTCTTCAAATGGAATAACTTGGTATTCAACTGCAGCTGTTTTTGGAACTCAATGTAATACTATTGTTTTTAAATCAAATAAATTTGTTGCTGGTGGTCAAGGTCCAAGTGCAGGAACTTCAATCACACTTGCTTATTCATTAAATGGAGTTAACTGGACTACAGTCACGAGTAGCAATACTTTTTTTAATTCTGTCCAATCTCTTGTATGGTATGGTAGTAAATTTCTTGCTGGTGGAAATTCTGGTTCTTCAGCATTATACTCATCAGTTGATGGAATCACTTGGACAAGTAATACAGCAACTACTTCTATTTTTAGTCTTAATACTGCTGTGAATGAATTATTTTCAAATAAAATAGATAATGGATATATTAATATCAAACATCCTATCGTAAGTTCTGTTTACAACAATTATAATCATACTCTTGCATACTCAAATGATGGATTAACATGGCAAGGTTTAGGTGCTACAATTTTTTCTTCAGAAGCAAAAACAAGTTGTTGGAATGGATCAATGTGGGTTGCCGTTGGTTATGGGACAAATTCTATCGCATATTCATACTGTGGATGTTTTTGGACTGGTCTTGGTACAACTATTTTCTCAACTGGTTATGGTGTGGCATGCAATTCAACTTATTTTGTTGCTTGTGGTATAAATTCTTCAAATCATGTAATTGCATATTCTCCAAATGGTATTAATTGGACTTCTATTAATTTGACATCTCTTTCACAAAATTTTGTATTCATGTATTGGAATGGTAGTAATTTTATTGCTTCTTCAAACAGTAATGGATCATTAATGTCGTCAGATGGAATCAATTGGAAAAATACAAATATTTCTTCAATTTGTTCTGCTTCGAATGGTAAAAATACTGTTATGGTTGGCACTAAAACATCTTATATTAATAATCAAAACGTATATGTTGCTGTTGGAGGATCGACATCAGATAGTATTAATTTATATGTTTCTTATGATGGAATTACGTGGTATCAAAACAACACTACAACTTTTAGTACCACTACTAATGGTGCGACATGTGTCGCTTATGGTAATGGTCAGTGGCTTGCTGGTGGAAATAGTACTAATTTAGTTTATACAAATGATATTACTTCTCCTACTTCAGCGTGGACTACTGTAAATTATAATTCAAATACAAGTAATGTTGTTGATATTATATATGGCAATGGCTTATGGATTGTTATTTATAGTAATAATTCAGTATCATTTTCAACTAATCCATCTGGATTCTGGTCAGCACAAGTTGCTTTAGGTTTTACTGCAAATTGCCTTGCTTATGGTTTCAACGGCTATATTGTTGGTGGAACAACTACCTCTGCTTTTTCAACGTATGGTAGAACTTGGACTACATTTTCAACATTAAATGCTATTATTGGCACAGTTAAATGTATAACCTCGAGTTTAACTTATTGGGTTGCTGTTGGTACTCCTACTGGATCTTATTCAAGTATTGCCTATTGTAGTGATGCTGGTGCTACTTGGACTGGAATAGCAACTACGATTTTAAATTTTACTACTGCCGTTACTGTCACTTTTGGAAACAACAATATGTTCATTGCTGCTGGTGGAACAGGAACTTACAATCTTGCTTACGCTTACAACTCAAGTATTACTGTATGGACTTTGATAAATATAAATAGTATGAGTCCTTTATCAATTACTTGTAATTATAAATATTGGATTATTGGTGGAACTTCAACTAAAAATTTCGCTTATTCTACAGATGGTATTAACTGGACTGATAATGCACTGTTGACTCCAAACAATATTCCTATTCGAGACATTACTTCAATGAATTTTACATATAGCGAGTCATCATCTGCTGGAATTGTAACTCCATTAAGTCCTATTGCTCAATTCAACGATTTAAGAAACAACTACAGTTTATTTATACTTGGTACTGGACAAGTTTTTGTCTTTGCTACACCAACTCCATTTACATATCAAGTTTATAATAGTGGAATCGATCAGAGGTGTAATTTTTTTTATGCAGGTGATGGAAGTTCTAATGTTTTTATCATTCAAAATAGAGGAAAAAATTTAACAACATCATCAACTGCTGGTGTTGTTGGTTCGTTAACAATGACTACTCCAACTGCAAATAATAATCAATTATTTACCTTTACATTAACGAGTAATGGGAGATATAAAATACAAGATTATTATGGTTTTTATATAAATGGTGGTGGTTTTACACAATTTTTACATGCAACAACATTTACTGAGTGGGTACCAACATTATTTACCAATCAATTAAATTGTATTTGTTGGGGTCAAGGACCTTCCAATCCATTAGGAACATATGTAGCTGGTGGATTTGGTAATTATCCACTTATATATTCTCGAGATGGAATTAATTGGACTGGTGTCACACCCGTTGAAATAAATAAATATGGTTTAAGCATTGTATTTGTTGCTGCAAGTGTTACAGGTGCTACTGTTTATACATCATCAAATACAATAAGTTGGACAACTTTAGGTAGTTTTCCGATTACAACAGCAATATATTCCTTATATTATTGTATTCAAAAGTTTATGTATATAGCATGTGGTAGTGGTGGATTCAGTGTAGCTATTTCTTATGATGGTTCAAGTTGGACTGGTTCATCTTCAGCAACAACATTGACGACAGCAAATTGTGTAACTTATGCACCCGAACTCGATTTATTTGTTGTTGGAGGTGCAAGTGGGTTTTTATGGTGTAGAGGTTCTACAATGGTTTTTACACTTGTATCTACAAGTGGTGTGAACTTTAATTCTATATGTTGGAGTCCTGAACTACAATTGTTTGTTGCTGCTACTTCCGTTGGTATTTATGTTTCAACGACTGGTAAAACATTTACTTATACTGCACAAAGTACTATTTCTTTTACATCTATTTCTTGGTCGGGTACTTTATTTATAGCGACTGGTGATGTTTCTCCGCATAATGACAAAAGTTATTATTCTTATAATGGAATAAATTGGACTAATAATAATTTATGGTCAAATTTTGGAAGAGATAACGCTGTTGCTTATAATGGATATATATATGTTCGCATTATATATCAATCTTCTGATACTACAAGTTATATAAATTATTCATATGATGGATTAATATATAATTCAACTTCAGTTGGAGGTTATTATTCTGTCTTTTGGTGCGGTTCTTATTTTCTGGCGTACAATCAACAAACTGCAACAGGTTATGCATATTCATATGATGGAATTAGATGGGTTTCAAGAGGTTCTTCTCCAAATATTAGGACAATTACTTGTAATAGAAATATAAATAATTACTACCCTTTACTAACTCCATATTCAGTATGTTGGAATGGAAGTCAATTTATTGCTTCCGGTCGCATAACTGATTCTTTTGGTTCAAGTTATCCATTAGCTACATCAAAAGATGGTATCAATTGGACTGACATTAGTTCTTCTGTTTTTAATTCAATGGGACCTATGAATCTTAGTACTGTTTCAAATGTTGAACAAGTGAATCAAACTTCACAATTAATTTTAGATCAGTATGGAACAGAGGAAACTCAACAATTAGATGTTATGTCTGATAAATATTTTCAACAGGGAATAAATAATTTTAACATTACGATTCAACACAATACATTAAAATAATTACAATATTAAATCATCCAAAATACCATCAAATATTAATCGACAATCATCACTTAATTGACATTTTAATTCCTTAAAAATAATTCTTGGTCTACGTTTTTGAATACACTGGTCATAATAAGTTTGTTTTTTGTTTATTTTAATATTTTTCCATTTTTCACTTTTGTTTGATAGGCGAATTTCATATACTTTATATTGGTTTTTAATCATGTTAATCCCGTCTACAATATAAATACGATCCCATTCTTCTGTCGGACCAAATGTTATCGGACCTTTATTCAAATTTAATGATCCTTTTACTTCTATTCTTATACCATTAATGATTGCAAGATCTCCACTTTTGGTATCCCAAGTTGGTATTATTTTGTATAATTTTGCTATAGTAAATTTAACAATATTTTCAGAAATATAAGACGGAAAATTTGACATTCGGATTTTTTTTAATTTTAATAACAAGTTCATATTTTTTTCATGTGCAATTGTATTCAAATAATGTTGAATACAATTCCTTAATAATTCTAACGTCATTCCATCATGTAATTTTATCATTTGTTTCTTATTTCTATAGTTTTTCCATATTTTTTGGATTTTTAATGATGCTTCATTCATTTTGAAAGTGGTTCTAAACTTTTGTCTATTAAAATCAATTTTTTCACTATTAATTCAATTATAGGAATTGAAACTGCATTACCTGCTAATTTATACAACTTTGAATCAGAAATGTTTGGTAAAGTGTAATTAGTTGGAAATCCTTGTAAGTTAAAACATTCTCTTGGTGTTAATTTTCTTATACCACGATCATCTCTTAATAAAGGAACATTATGTCCACCTTCCCCCATGTTTGCTGTTAAAGTAGGACAACAATTGCTTTTATTCTCTCGAACATAAACTCTTCTATATTGATATAAAGTATTTGTCTCTACATGTTTTGTAACTTCTGATTTAACAAGGTCATATACCTTTAACTTTTCACTATAATAATATTTTTGATCAACATTTTTTTCTAAAAAATTAGTTATATTGAAATTTTCAACTTTTGGAAAATCAAAATTAAAATCATTGTATGTTTTTTCATCCAAAAATCCTATAATATATATCCGTTCTCGGTGTTGCGGAAGAATAGTTAATTTACATGTATCTAAAATTTCCGATTTAATTTTATATCCTATCAATTCCAAATTTTCTATGATTATTTGAAATGTTTTTCCTTTTTCATGAGATATTAAATTTTTAACGTTTTCAAGTAAAATAATCTTTGGTTTATGTTCTTTTAAAATCTCTAATAGTTTCCAAAATACATTCGAACGAGAATCACAAAAACCTTTTTGCTTTCCTGCAATACTGAATGGTTGACAGGGAAATCCAGAACACAAGATATTATGCTTTGGAATATCTTTTACATCTATTTCGTGCAAATCATTCAATTGAAAAATACCACTTTTATTATTTAATTCATATATTTTTTTTGATGATTCCATCATATCATTTGCAAAAACACAGTCAAAATTGTTAGATTCTAATACATGTGAAAATGCTCCAGTACCTGCAAATAAATCAATAAATGTTTTACTCATTTTGTCTTTACATTTTTTTGTTAATTTTAAAATCATTTTTTTACATTCAATTTACAAAATAAAAAAAGAAGCAATATAATAAATGGAAGATATTACTGATTTTTTACCTGAATATCCAATGATTGATGATCCTGACTTTCATCAAAAAGTTTTTGATAAACAAGAATTTCAAGAATTTATGTTGCAAAAAACAGAACCTGCTCCGACTAAAAGCGGACAATTTTTACAAAATCAAAAATTTATTGCTCGTTTCTTTTCTTCTTTTACTCCATACGATCAATTATTATTATTTCATGAAATGGGAACAGGAAAAGGTTGTGTTACTGTTTCTGCTATCGAACAAATAAAAAAAGAAAAAAATGGATTCAAACGTGCTTTAATTCTTGCGAAAAATAAATCCATGTTGGAAAATTATCAAAAGGAATTAATATTTACATGCACAGAAGGACAATACATTCCAGATAATTATGATTCAATTGCGGAATCAGAATTGAAAAAAAAACAATTGATAAAAAAAACAAGATCATTCTACTCTTTCGATACTTTTCATAATTTCATTAAATCAATTAAAAATGTAAATGTTGAGAAAATTCGTGCTGATTTTTCTAATTTTATTATTGTTGTTGATGAAATTCATAATATACAACCCCATGTTTCTAAAAATTCATATATTTACAGAGAATTAAAAAAGTTTTTTAGTATCATACATAACTCAAAAATATTGTTATTAACTGGAACCCCTATGAAGGATAGAATTGATGAAATTGCTAATTTAATGAATTTAATTTTACCAAAAACATTACAATTCAATACAAAAACATTCACTACTGAGTTTTTTACTTTACATAATAATTTGTATAAAATTAAAAATCAACAAAAATTGAATGAATTAAAATCAAAACTACAGGGTAGAATTTCATTCTTGAAGGCACAACAATCACAGGTAAAAAAAGAATACATAAAAAACGAAATTATTAAAAATACTCTGTCATTAAATTTATATCAAACTCAAATGAGTGAATTTCAAAGCAACATATTTTCTAAAATGTATGAAGATGATAGGAAACAACATTTGGACGTAAATATATATCAATACAATGACGAAGAAAAAGAAGAAGGTGAAGAAGATGACGAACAAGTTGAAAAAGAAGATCAAGATGAAAAAGAAGTTGAAGAAGAAAATGAAGAAGAAGTTGAAAAAGAGGTTGAAAAAGAGATTGAAAAGGAAGTTGAAAAAGAAGTTGAAGAAGAAGTTGAAAAAGAAGTTGAAAAAGAGATTGAAGAAGAAGTTGAAAAAGAGATTGAAAAGGAAGATGTTGAAATGGAAGAAGAAATTGAAGATGAAGAAAAAGAAATTGAAGATGAAGATGTTGAAATGAAGGAAGAAAATATAATTCAAACAAGGGAGGGTAGATTTAGAAATATATGGGTTGATCCTGATGGCGATTGTTTATTTTCTTCTATTCAACAACAATTAGACATTACAGATAGTGTTGATAAAATGAGGAAAAAAGTTTATAAACAATTACAACTTGATTTTCAAACTGATTTACGAGATAATATTTTTTACAGTATTAAAGAATGGTTTAATGAACATTTCGAAGATCCTGAAGGGACTATTATTGAAAATCCAGAAAAACTTTTACAATTTTATATATACAAAATGTTAACAAAACCAAAAGATCGCGATATTACACAATTAAATATTTATTGGGGTGGAGATATTGAAATTATTACTTTGAGTAAAATTTATAAAATACGAATTGGAATTATCTCTGAAATTGATAATAGTATTCAATATCACGGAGAGTTTGATGAAACAATTTATGTTTACAAAACGGATGATCATTACAATATCGCACAAAAACTAAATGACGATGGAGCAAAACAAAAAAGTTTTTATCATCATTCGAGACAATCATCATTATTTGTTTTTCCAGATGAAAGTATTGGAACCATCGGATTTGAAAAATATGTAAGAAAATCAGGAACAAACTATTTTTTATCCAATGAATTCAAAAATTTAATCTATGATTCAAATGAGGAATTAATGCTACAAAAAATTTATCGATTTTCATGTAAAATTAGCACTTGTTTAAGAAATGTCTTGAAAGCAGTCAAAGAAGGAAAAAAAGTATTTGTTTTCAGTGAATATGTGACAAGTGGCGGTGGCACAATTTTATTTTCATTGTTATTGAATCTATTTAATTTTACTGCTTCAAATGGAAATGAAAAAATAAAGGGTAAAAGATATCTGTTACCTTTAGCAACCAGTGTTGATTTACAAAAGTTATTAAATCGTTTTAATGCACCTGATAATATTCACGGAGAATATATCAGTATTATTATTGGGTCTCATGTGCTTGCAGAAGGATATTCATTTTTAAATATTCAACAAGAACATATTTTAACTCCCTACTGGAATTATGCAGAAATTGATCAAATAATCGCACGTGGAATACGTTACGGTTCACATAATTTACTTTTAAAGGAAAATGTAGACAAAGGATTACCTCCACCAAAAGTCGAAATATTCTTATATTGCTCTCTTCCTGAAAAAGATCCAGAAAAATCTATTGATTTACAAATGTATACTGTTACAGAAGTAAAAGATAGGAACATTAAAATGATGGAACGGTATATCAAAGAATCAGCTGTTGATTGTCAATTTAATTTTGAACGTAATTATGTAAAAAATAAACTGAATCAACGAGAATGCGATTACCAAAAATGTAAATATAAATGTGATAATTTAAAAGACACGACACAAACTGATTCTTCTTCTTATTTTCTTTATTTACCTTTTGATAAAATATTAGAGATTACAAAATCATATTTCAAAATTAATCATCAATTATCGTTCGATGAATTAAATAATTTAAGTAAAACTCATGATATAAAAGTTGTAGATCTGATTAGAGGTTTATACAAAATTTGTAATGACAAAATATATTTGTATAATAAAAATTTCTTGAAATGTTTTTTACAAACCGATCATAGCATTTTTTATATTGTAAATGATACGAATACCAATCATGATTTTTTGAGTACTTATTATCTTGAAAATGTTAATTATGTGTATGATAAAAGTCAACAAATTGATGCAATATACAATACAAAGATTGTTAAATTAATTTGTGAACGTTTATTTTCTTTAACAGATGATATTGATGATGTTGCAAAGAAGATTTATGATAATTTAACCTATTTATCACCTCCAATTCAAGAATTATTACTTGAAGGATGTTTGAAATCATTGAATATGAATTTGAAAAAACATCAATTTCAAAGACAACTTCTTCTCAATCATTTTAATGGATTCTATCTGGAAACACCTAAATATTATTTGTCTTACTTATTATACGATGATAAACGTTTGAATACTGAAGATTTGCGTTTAATGTTCAAAAAAGATAATATTTGGATAGAATGCCCAGATGATATTAAAAATACATTCAATGATGAGCGACAACAACAATATAATCGAATCAAAAACAATAAATATGGTTATTTTGGTTATAACAAGTCAAATATAGCAGATAAATCTTATACTTTTTATGTTGAAGAAATTTTGGAAGCAAGCAAACACAAAAAGAAAAAAATTGGAGATGAAGAAAAGAAAAATATATTGCCACGAGGGCATGTGTGTAAAACATACAACAAAAATGTTTTATTTGACATTATGTATGCAATTGAGTTGTTTCCACCAAATGATAAAGATTGGAAAGAAATAATAAACTCAAAGACAATTACAGAAAAAAATCCATCTATTTTGAAACAAATTGATGAAATTAATGATAAAAAAACTTTATCAGATGCTGAAAAGAAAAATAGAATTCATTGCATTTTATACTGGAATAAATTTTCTATAGCAAAATTATGTGATAAAATTCAAACTCAAATGAAAGATAAAAACATTTTTTTGAATTATTTATAATTTTAAGAAATAACGAGTTTTGATAAAAATGTCAAATACAACAAATGCATTGGCTACTGAATTTTTAAAAAATCCAACGGATGAAAATGCTCTGAATTTAATTAAATGTCTTAGAAGTGAAAGAATGCATGAATTGTCCGTTATTATTGGATCTTCTTTTATGAAACGTTATCCTTATTCTATTGATATTAAAGATGAACTTGCTTTGAATGCTTATTTTATGGGAAATCATCATTTAGCATTTGATGTTTTGGATGATATTATTCAAAAAGTGAATCACGAATCAGTATGGAAATATATATTCAATCAACATTTTTCAATTGATCACGTAAGTGATAGATACACTTTTTACAATCACGAAAAAGTTACAGAAATTAAAAATAGAATAAAATCAAAAACTCCTCTAATCACATTAACTATTACAACTTGTAAAAGATTCGATTTATTTGAAAAAACTATTAATTCAATTATTAATTGTTTTGACACTGAATTTATTGATCAATGGTTTTGTGTTGATGACAATAGTTCAATCGAAGATAGAAATAAAATGCAACAACTCTATCCTTTTTTTACATTTTATTTTAAAACAAAAGAAGAAAAAGGTCATCCTCGTTCGATGAATATTATTAAAAAACATGTTAAAACACCGTATCAATTGCATTTAGAAGATGATTGGAAGTTTTTTGTAAAACGTCCGTATATCCAAAATGCTCTTGATGTTTTATCATGTAATAATAACATTGGACAGTGTTTATTTAACAAAAATTATGCGGAAATTGAAAGTGACATTGATGTTAAAGGTGGAATTTTACAATTTACGAAAAACAATTTTCGTTATTACATACATGAATTTGTGCATACCCAAGAACAAATCCAAAGATGGATTGAAAAACACGGAAATGGAAAATCATCGAATTATTGGCCCCATTTTTCTTTTCGACCTTCTTTAATTAAAACAAAGATTTTCAATGAATTAGGCGATTTCGATGAATCAAAATCTCATTTTGAAATGGATTACGCATATAGATATGTTAATCGTGGTTATGTTTCTGCTTTTTTTGAAGGAATTTATAGTTTACATACTGGAAGATTGACTTCACAAAGAGATGATACTACAAAAATGAATGCATATACTCTAAATAACGAAATTCAGTTTTATGGAAAAGAAGATAAGTTGAAATTGAAAACTTTTGTTGTCAATTTAGATAGAAGACCTGATAGATGGGAAAAATTAGATAAAGATAAATTGAATTTTCTAACTTTTGAAAGATTTTCGGCTATTGATGGCACAAAATTGAAGAATTCTTGTCAATTACAGCAAATTTTTGAAAATAATGATTATAGAATGAGAAAAGGTATGGTTGGATGTTTTCTTTCTCATATTCAATTATACATTGATCTTATTCATTCTGAATTTGATTATTTTTTAATTTTAGAGGATGATATTGAGTTTGTTCCTGATTTTGAAAACAAATTAAATCATTTGCTAAAGCAAATTAAGGCAAAAAATGACTGTGATTTTGTGTTTATTGGTCACCACGTAAAAGATTTGTCTTTGAGTGATGTTGTTTTTGATAAAACTACTTTTCCTGAGATTGAAAAATGGAATGTTCAACAGAGTTTACAAAATAGTCTTGGTGGAACGACAGGTTATTTGATTTCAAAGAAAGGAGCCAGTAAATTTTTAGATTTTCTTGATAAAACAGGTGCTACAAATGGAATCGATACTTGTATACAAAAATCTGCCGACACATTGAATATTTATTACAGTACTCCTCATCTCATCTATTCAGACTGTGTCAGGGGAGAAAACAATCCTGACTCAAACATACAATATGATTATACTGGGTTTGAAAAAAGCGTTTTTGATAGAATCAATGATGAAATCGAATATTTCCAAAATCATCAACAATTATTACTGAAAATTCAAGAATATGACAATGTGTGTAAATATATTATAAATAAAGACGCTAAAAATCCAGCAATGTATGTCGATAATGATGAAGCAAAGATTCAAAATATTAAAGAAAATAGTATTTATCCTTTTTATATGATTGGAAAGAAAACTATTTTTATTGTTCCAAATCAAGACAATATTGTAAGATATTATCATCGATATAAGAAAAATAACAAATTCGACATAAGCGACGCATTATGTTACGAATAATTTTTATCTTCTCTATTATAAATGGTAAGAAAATCTAAATCTTTTCAAAGAAAAAAAATAAAAAAACGTTCAAAATCACCGAAGAAAAAACATTTATCTTCTAAACGTCGTTCTCCATCTCATCATGATGGTGGAATTTTTACAAACATTTATAATTATATCAAACACTTGTTTTATATCGATGAAAGAAGGGTTTTTCCAGAAAGTTCTTCTTCTTTACCGAAATCAACACCTGAATCATCAAAAGTTACAACCCAAAACAAAGATACAACAGAGGTCACAGAAGAGTCAATCTTTTAATTTAATTTTTATTACAAATGTATAATAAAAATTGAGAATACTAAATGTATTGAGATAAATTTTTCGAAAAAATAGATGAATTTGTTTTCAATTCTTGAATATCATCTAATGCTGTAGATAATTTTATATCAACCAAATCATCAGACATATGTTTTAAACCTGAATCTTTTATTTCATGATACTTTTGTAAATCACATTCATTTTGTTCCTCTTTACAGCTTATTTGTTTCATGTATGATTCATATTCTTTCGAAGTATTTTTAAATCCTTTCGAAGTTGCATATAAACTTTCAATCTGTTTTTCTCTTTCCTTTATAACTGTTTGTAATCTTTTAATTTCATGGTATTTACTTCTTTCACGAAAATCATTATAAAATAATTGATTTGCTTTTAAAGTTGCTATTGGTTCAATTAAATCACATAAATTTCGACAATTTATATCTTTTATAATATTTCCTTTATTATCTTTTGTTATAAAAATATTCCTCGAATAATCTGCACATTGTATCATTTTAGTTCCATCATCGTTTTTTAAACAAGGTGCAACCAATTTCGATATCGATTTTTGACCATCATATAAATCAGATGCTTCTACGTCATTAATAACAGACGTAAATCTATCTTTTATCAAATTTCCATCATACACGCTTAAATTTTGAATAATATTTGTAGTTGTTGTTTTATTTTTTGGTTCTTGGGCTAATTTAAATACGATATCTTGATGTTTTTGTAGCAGTGTATTTTCAGTTTGCAATTTAATGTTTAATTCTTTTAACTGTTGATTTTCATCATGTAAAAATTGTTTCGATTCTTTTACAAGTTGTAGTTCATTCTGTAAAATTTCTAATTTATTTTCTAAACTTTGAGATTCTTCGTAAAGTTTTTGTAATTTTTTACAGTTTTGTGTTACATTTTGATGTTTTGAGAGATTTGCTTTGTTTACAAATTCTTTTGAACAAAATTGACATTTCAACGACATATATTATATTTTGTAAAACTTTAACTTTTTATAAATTTTTTTACAAAAAAATTAAAAGTGATTTAACTTTCTTTTTAGTTTTTAATTTTTTTTCTATTAAATGTCATATAAAAACGCCTCAACACACACAACTTTTTTTTCAAATTAAGGTGTTTCTCAGTCTAAAATAATTTTGGAGTTTATTTGAAGGTGAATTTTCCTGTTTTTTGCTGTTTTTTTGCAATATTTTGTATTAAATTTTAAATAATTCATCCATTTTGGATGAATTTCATCCATTTTCGCCAATTTTCATCCAAAATGGATGAATTAAAAAGCACCTTCAAACAAGTTGTTTTAATTTTTATTACAAATGTATAATAAAAATTGAGAATTATATTTAAGTTATTAATTATTATTACCATATTCTATCATATATTTTGTCTTTGTCAAAATGATCATTAAATTCTTTAATATATTCGTCTATTGTTAAATCCATATCAATAAATTTAGGTTTACAAT
>Ga0214923_10000066_pt1 | contig 139738 bp, 171 predicted proteins | sample LL1510_MetaG_FD_177993 | JGI IMG/M metagenome (GOLD analysis project Ga0214923, IMG submission 177993) | Freshwater microbial communities from Lake Lanier, Atlanta, Georgia, United States - LL-1510 | ecosystem: Environmental > Aquatic > Freshwater > Lake | place: USA: Georgia | collected... | reverse complement strand
AAATGTGTAAATGTGTAAATGTGTAAATGTGTAAATGTGTAAATGTGTAAATGTGTAAATGTGTAAATGTGTAAATGTGTAAATGTGTAAATGTGTAAATGTGTAAATGTGTAAATGTGTAAATGTGTAAATGTGTAAAATGTGTAAAATGTGTAAATTAAAATATTTAATTTAAATAAATGGCGACATTAGTATTTATTCAAAGCTCTAGAAGTACTAAAAAACTACTTACATTCGACAAGTATGGTAGTCCAGAGGCTGTAAGTTTTGATAAAATGTTAGAGTATATCGATAAACAGATAATTAAAATGTATTGCGAGTTGTACAATTACTTCACAAATTCAGTTATTGAGTCTATTGCAGTTACAAAAATAGGGGAATTACAGTCACGTTTACGCACCGAATTCACTGCTAAAATTTTAGAGGCAAATGATGCTATTATCGATGAATACAATACCAAACTTTCATATAATACAGGTCTAACTGTCGACTCTCCTGAAAGAAATGTTGATACAACTAAAACAAATTTAGCAAAGGACCAAGCAGACATAATTCAGGCAAGAATTAACTCTAAATTAAAGGAATTTGAAGCAAATAAAGCAAATAAAGATAAATTTCTCAAATACGACACGCCCATCGAACTACATCTTGGCAGTGACAAGATGTACGTTGGGGACTGCTTCTTTGCAGACGTTATATATTTAGGGAATCCCATTGAGCGGGCGGATACGCATAAATGGAAAATATTAAAAGTTTAATTAAAAAATTTATTTTAAATAAAAATATTTATTTTAAATAAATGAATAATAAAATAAAAATAGTACTGGGTATATTTATTATTATAAGTGTAATAATAATAATTTTAAAAGTAAAAGGCGAATTTTTAAAAGACAAAACATCACAATGCGACTCGAACGATTTAAGAGATCCTCCAGTACCAGATTTTTATAGTAACGTTTTTGCAACATTTATAGATAAAAATACTTATGACCCCGTATATTTGTCTATCGATAAAATTTTTAAGAAAGAGTTTGAAGTAATAAAAGAATCGATTAAAGATAGATTAACTATGAATATAGGTAATTATATTGATAAGTCTATTACCAGTATAAATGGAGCTATTGTGACTAAATTTAATGATACTATTAAAACTTACAAAGATTCAAAATTGGCTGAAATACCTCAAAGGATGCCTAAACTAATATCACAGAGTGATAGCTTCCTTATCAATCTATATAGTAATAGAACAGCGAATCTATATAAAAAAACAGGTTGGCACGAGTGCGCAAATGTTGACGCTACACACATCTCAACGGTGCCTACGGATTGGAAATGGAAGGCATAATTTAATTAAAATCTTTTTTAAAATAAAAATATTTATTTTAAATAAATGAATAATAAAATAAAAATAGTACTGGGTATATTTATTATTATAAGTGTAATAATAATAATTTTACAAGTAAAAAGCGAATTTGAAACAACTACGTCTATAACTACACCTTTTGCCTATAACTATAATTATAGTTTAGTCCCTTCAGTTTTTACCTCAGCATTTGAAGGCGAAACTGCGGATGTAATTGTAGTAGATCCTAGTAATAATACTAATACATCAATTTTGTCGTTTGCGAATGAATATATTTACCCTGTTAGAAACGGATTCGTCGCAGCAGAGGATGCACTCTGGAAAAAAATATCTACAGATTTGTCTAATAATAACGCGAGTTCGGCAATTTCAACTTTAATTGAATCTATGGTTGATGATTTGATAACACCGGCAAGTTTAGAAATTGACGCACATTATGCAAAAGGGGATAAATTAATTGCTGATACATTTGTAACTAAAGGACAGGTAATAAAGCTAAAAAATATGGGGAGCAATAAACCGATATGGTTTAAAGAGAACCCGGCACATGCATTAGTACCTGAATATAATCCACCAGACCCGATTTTGGAATTGTTTGTTTTGCTTTAATCTTCTGGTTCCGATTCAAGTTCAATTTTTTTAGTGTCGATGTCATTTTTAATTTCATTTTCACTGTCGCTATCCGATGAAATTTCAAACTGTTGCCAATCTATCGCATGCCTGAAACAGTAACACTTTTTAGACCCTTCTGGAGTTTTTGTTGCTGCTGCATTACAAGGATTTCCATCTTTAGTAACACCGCTGCATTTTTCTTTGATTGCCTGAGTCTTTTTAGAACTGGATTCTTTAGCACTTGGTTCTTTAGTAATTGGTTCTTTAGAAACCGGTTCTTTAGAACCCGATGAAGACTTTGAACCCGATTTAGTAGCAGATTTGTTTTTAGTATATTTTTCAATTTCTTTTTTAGTAACTTTTCCACTTTCGCAAGGAATTTCTTCAAGGGTCACGCCACATTCTGCAGCATATTCTTCTGCAATTTTAGTCGCAAATTTTTTTTCAGTATTTACATTTATATTTACAACGCTTGTGACTAATTTTGGCATAGTCTTTTTAGGTTCTGCATTAATGATTTTATGTGCAATTTCAACTATATATGTATCGAAAATTGATTTCAGTTCCTCGATGGCTTCATCTGTAAGCAAATACTTCTCTTTGAAAGTAGAAAACTTAGCATCGATATTCATTGACATAGCAGTTGTCATTATATGGTATATTCACACTAATTTATTCTATAAATTTTTAAGTAAATTATTATTTAGCAATTTTTAAGTAATAATTTACTTTATAATGATTACTTTACAATGAATTACTTTTGGTTTTTCTTATTTTCTTTTGTTTTTTAGGGATTAAATCTGTCCATAAATCTGAAACATTCTCTAACATGGGCGTAAAAATTGTTTCAATTGCAGATTTGAACTGATGTTCAAAATAATATACATAATCTATAGGAATTCTATTTTTAATTACAAAATTAGGATCTTCTACTTTTTCAAACTGTTTAGTGCTATCATATGTAGCAAATACATATGAAATCCTGTCGCCTGATGCAACCTTGTCCATTTTATCTCGTAATTCTCTTTTTCGTGCAAGTGCTACATGTGGAATATTTGCAGGACATTTTTCAAACATTGTTTCTTTATCACAATTTGGACATTTATGCGGTATTTTAATAAATTCATCCACGGATTTTTTTGTAAGAACTATTACGTCCATCTCTTTCTTTCCTATTACATTAATTTCATAGTAAGTTTTTGTGCACTCAGTGCAAACTGCTTTTCTGTCAAATGCATATCCAGAACGCAAACTTTTGGACAAAAGTAGTTCTTTCATTGGTACTTCGCCGTTTATTAATTTTCTAATTTTTTCTCTTGCAAATTCTTTGCTTGTTTCGATTAATTCATCTACATTTTCAAATGAATAATCTAAAACCTTGTTATTGAGAAAAATGTATTCGAAAATTTGCTTTGAATTTTCTCTAACAAATGGACAATTATCTCTTCGCACAACCTGAATACCCTTATAGTCGATGTAGTCACATTTTAAAGGATTTGTCCAAAAAAGACTTGCATATCGCTTCTTCGAATACAAAATGAACGGATACATAACTTTTTCAAACTCAAGTTCTATTGGTTTTTTGAAGGTTGCTGAAATTCTATCTGCACATTCAGGTGCGGTCTTAAAAACATAATCCATATGTGCTTGACCTTTCAAGTTGCTCTTAAATTTTACATATATAGAATCTGTATCTCCATAAACAACTTCACAATTATACCACTCTTCAGCACATTTTTTGGAGTGTGCAATCATCTCTCTACCGCATGCAGTTACTGAGGCAGCTATAAGTTTATTCGGAAGTCGCCCATATTTAGCACCTGTAAATCCATAAATGCTATTCATAGATACCTTAATTGCTAATTGTACTCCATTTAATACTGCATACAAAGAATCGTCCGAAGAAAGTGTTTTCATTTGTTTTCTTATTCCTTTACGCTCTTTCCATAGTCGTTCTAGAATTTTAGGCATAATACCTTTATAGTTTTGTGCAAACTTTACCTCGCCTTCTTCCCATTTAATAGTTTCATATGTAATATTTTCTAAATTGTCAAATTCTTCAGTTTCTACAATGGTTGAATAATCGAAGTTGTGCGCAATCATTATAGACGGATACAAACTTGCAAAATCTAATCCAGCAATAGGTTCGAAATGTGCTCCAGGATTTGCATCTAAAACAGTGGCGCCTGTAAATTTTTCTTCATCTTCTATATCATCTCTTGGTTTGTAATCGATAGTTGGAATTAAAAAATTTTCTTTTTTTGTTTCGTATGCAATTTGAGTATGAACTCTGATTTGTTGACCTCTCAATTCAATATATTGCATAGGAACCATAGTAATATTAGACATGCCAATCATGTTAGTAATAATTCTAAGTTTTAGCATTAGTTCAATAAGAAGCCACGTATCTTGTGCACAATACTTTACTACTAATGCTATTTTATCCTTTGTAGATGTGTTAAAGTTAAATAGGTCAGCAGGACTTAGGTCGTCTTTTGAATCTCCAGTAAAATGTTCTGCAACGTGGTTTAATTTATACGATTCTAATTTGTGTTCTTTTTTAATTACGAACATCAAATCAAACTGTGTTACTCCATAAACTTTGATGTATTTCATTGTGTTATCTCCATATGCAGATGTATTCAACTGATCTTCATGAATATGCGCAGGTTTGCTCTCTATACGACTAAGATTTTCTAGAATGTATTCGATATTAAGAACTTTAGAACGTTCGTGAATGTATTTCCAATCGAAGTTGTATCCGTTATACTGAATTAGGATATCGGGGTCTGTCTTTATTATAAATTTTACCCAACCTATAATTAGTTCTTTTTCTGAATCGTATTCTTCGATAATTATTCCATCTACTGGGTCACAACAATTATCAATTGGACTTTTAATAGTAACCACGTGTTTAATATTTTCCTTTGTAGAAAATTTATACAGACTTGTACCAATTTGAGTGATTATATCTTTTGGATTTTCTGGATTCGGAAATTCATTGATGTTGTCGTATCTAGTCGAATATGAAAATGCCTCAATATCCCAAGATGCTAATGTTAAATTACTCACTTCCTGAATTTCAAGAGGTGCAACCATGTTGTATTTAGAGGTGTAACTGTGCTGGCATCTAGTTATATTATTATTTTGTTGTGCATTTTTAACAGTGACCCATCCTGCCATCTTGATATCCATTTTGTGTGTAAATCTCAAATATGGTTCTATATTAGATTCGTATAAATCGAATTTTAGCGGATTCATGTCTATTGCAATTATTTTAGGTAGACCACTTTTAATCTTTGGATTGAGAATATATCTAATTTTGTTAAATGTGTTTAAATTTTTACATACAAATTTTATAAATTTGTAGTTTTTAGAATTCGTAAATCCTTTGTATTTTTTACGTTCGACTATTGAAACTAGTTCTAGGTCGTCTTTATTTCTGTATAATTTATTCCTGATGTATCTCTCAAGTTCTTTCTTTTTATATTCATCAAAAGTTTTTTGCAGGTGTTCGGGAACCAATGCAAATAAATAAGGTTGGTAATCTTCAAATCTCACACAAACCGATTCGCCATTTTTGTCTACACCAAAGGTGTATATATTATATTTACTTGTTGGATCTTCACTATCCGAATATTCGTCGATTTCGTCAAATGCTTCCCATGATAAAATTTGAAATACAAGATTCTTTTCAATAGTTGTACTCTGTTTACGTATGAATGTATCCATTATACTATTATATAAATTATCATTTTATACCAGTTAATAAAAAAATAAAATTATATTATAACAGTAAATGATAATTTTGATAATTATAATAGTTTTGGCACTTTTATATTACATATTCCAACCTTGCAAATATTCGTTTACTTCAAAAACTGGTAAATTATTTAAGGCAAGAAATTCAGATGTCGCAGATTTATTAGAGGCGTTAGTATTTATAGCCGGTGATTTAACTACAAAAATAAATAAAGAAGATGGTATTGTGTTACGTAATAAATTACAAAACACAAGTTTTGTTGAATTAATTGATCAAGATCCAGAAATATTAGCTTGGAATTACGACAAGGGAAGAGAAATTGGTATTAGAATATACGAGTCTAATGAAATTATATACAGTGCAGACACGATAATTACGTCTCTTTTGCATGAACTTGCACATTCGCTATGCGATGATATAGGACACGAGGGAAAATGGATAGAAAAAAATAATTATCTACAAAGTTTTAAGAATATGTATATAAAATATTTATTAGTTAATACTTTTTTGGAAAATTAAATAATTACTGTAATGAAATAAAATGTAATGAAATTCGTTTATATAAAAAAATAAATAGGTTTAGTCGTGAGTAAATGAACGATTTATTTATAGGAGGAGGAGGATATTCTGGAGTTATGTTTATCGGGGTATTAGAATATTTACATGAAAATAACCTTTTAGATGTCAAAAATTTTTACGGTTGTTCAATAGGTGCTTTAATAGGAATTCTTTATTTATCGGGATGTACACCTAAAGAAATAATATTAAAATTTTTAGATTTTAATTTAAGTGAAATCGTTAAATACGATTTGCATAATATTACAAACAATCACATAATAGACGACACATTGCTAGACACCTTAATAAATCAGGTGTTCGAATTTAATGATAATCACGTTGATATGACATTATCAGAATTTAGTGTAAAAACTAAAGTTAATATTAATATCCATGTGACTAAGTTAAGCACTAAGGAACACATCAGTTTAAATAATAAAGATTATCCCGATGTAAAATTGAAGGATGCACTAAAAGCATCAATGAGCATACCGTTTATTTTTAAAAGTGTTAAAATAAACGGCGAAGAATACATAGATGGGTGCTGTAAAAATGTTTATGGATCTCCAAAACAAGATATATACATATGTGGCTATAGTATTATAGTCGACCATGCAGAAGATACATATTTATCGAGGGTTTTTAAGTCGCTATTAACTTATATTAAACCTAGGTCTACTTATATAATAGAGTGTCGCAATCAAATTAATCCAGGTCTTTATTTAAATCTAGATAAATTAGAAGGAACTCCAATAATAGAATTGTACAAAAAAGGAATTTTATGTGCGAAAGAACAACTTAAATAATAATTATGCTATTCATTTTTTTGAGTTCTTCGATGTGAGTATATTTAGCGATAAATTTATCTGTTGAAATTTTATCCATTTCTTCATCTTGTTCATCGTTTATATCGTTTATTGAAAATGAAAATGGATTATACTCCAGAGAAACGATTATATTCCTCGGTACATGTTTAATTTCTTTTATGCAGTTTTTAAATTTTTTTGAGTGCATATATTCCCCGTTGAAATAATAAGAATCTGTGTGTTCTGAAATTATAAAATATGGAATATTATTCATTTGACACAATTCAATTAAACACCCAGATATTGTATTATATTCTGTAAAATTATGAAATATAATGCAAAATTTTGTGGTATTCAATGTGTCTTTTATTTCAGAATTGTAATTTTCATTCGTTACAGATCTTCTAAAAACAGTGTATCCTTTTTTGAGACACACATTTTGTAACATTTTTAAATTTTTTCCATAAAAAAGATTAATTCTATGTGTAATTTTAATACACTTATTATCTATACGTCTCATAATTTTTGCAACGTTGTCCCAAGAGTTGTCAGTTACTACTGTAACATTTACCAAAATTTCGCGAGGAATGTCGGTATCCATTTATATAATACATCGCAATTAAATTTTTTTAGATTTATTAATTTTTAGCAATTAAATTTTTTAGATTTATTAAAGTTGTATAGATTTATTAAAGTTGTATAGATTTATTAAAATCTAATTTCTCGAGTGTTTATTAATAAATTTTTAAAAATTGAATGTATTACTATAAAAATTGGGATGAGTATAACAGATTTTCCCCAAAAAAGATAAGAAATATACATAAATATGCCAAATAAAACCATGAATTGATATGTAGTTGAGCGTATATTAGAATTTACATCCATTGCAGTTGCTACGGCCCACGCCACAGTTACTGCCCACATTATTGCACAAAAAACTAAATACCATAATATTTTTGATAATGTAATATATTCAGACCTTACCATAGTATATTATAAGTTAAATTTATTATTTTTAAAATATTAATTAAATGTAAATTAAATGTGGAACATAATAATTTTAATAGTCCTCTTTATAATTACCGGTGGTGCAATTTATGCCATAGATAAACTGTTTGAAATAAACGAAACGCCCCAACCCGAAGGTCTTATAAATACAGTAGACATTTCATCTGATTATATAGTAGTACTTACAATGGAAAATTGTCCTTTTTGTGTGGAATTACAAAAAGATTATACTTCTAAGACTAATAAAAAATACACCGATATTACCTATAAGAAAGACGGAACTCTAAGTTTCGACGACAACTATTCGAGTATACCTCTAGATGAAAGAGAAAGTATTAATAATGGAGTTAATAAATTACTATCTGGGAAGGTGCTTTTTCCGATGATAATTTTTAATAAAAAGGTTATTAGGGGTTTGTCAGACAAACCGTTGTTGGATAAAATATTTAATTAATCGCCTGAATTATTTTTTCGTAAATCGGGTTGATGTTATGTGGTGTGTCGTCTGAATCGTAAATTGCGATTGGCCACTCGGATTCGGGAACGATGCTTTTAATGTCTATTAATTTTGTTTCATAAGTGTTTAATTCTTCAAAAAAGAGATTAATCTCAGATTTAAAAAGTTCAAATTTACTTTTGCATGGCTCTACGGTTATGTCTATAACACCGTATTCAGTAAAAGTTGGAACGTCCGAGTCGTAAATCGTGTCGTTGAAATATTGAACTATTTTGCCAGTGGTTTTATTCATGCACAATAAATATCCAAAAAGTTGATATAAATCGTATTCGTTTCGTCTTACATTTTGCAACTTCATTCTAGTTTTAATCTCTATAACTGTATCAGCAGATGTCGCATCGTGAAATCCTTTAACACTCCAGTTATTAACATTGTGCGTGTAACTAAAAAGAACATTGTTTCCCTTGGTATATTTTTGTTTTTTGATAACATGCATTTCAGAATTTGACCCACAATCTTTTTTGAGAGAAGACTCCAAAAATTTTTTAGCATAGTCTAAATCTTTTTTAGAAACTTCTTTGTTAAGTTTCAATTTTTCAGTAATTTCATTTTGTATTTTGATGAAATCTTTAGGATTATTAACAGTTTTTTTGTGCTCAGAATAGATTTCTTTGATTTCCTTGTCAAAAGTTTTTACCTCATCTGAGATATAATCTATAACTCCAAGACTTTTAAATTCATTTTTATAAATTTCTTTAAATTTTCTACATAAAAGTAAAAGCATGATTTTTTTTCGGTCTTCGTATGGATTTTTGCCACATGCTGCAGCAATATTCGAAATTTCGAGCGTGTTCATATATATAATTCGATTATTTAATCAGATTTGTCTTTATACTTTATATTTAAAAGCAATTAATTTAATGTAATATAAAGGCAAATCTCATTTAATGATTAAAATGTCTATAAAAATTGGTTATTTTCATATAGTTTTTAGCGAAAATGCTGATGCATTATCCAAGAAATATAATTGGCCTATCGAATCTGAATTTAATCCAAAAAGTGGCGATGTTTATATATTATTTGGAGCAAATGAAGTTCCTCAACTTTTATTAAAGAAACAAGAAGAATTACCATTTAAAATTTTTTACATTATATTAAATAGTGAACAGATAGAAAGTAGATTTTTAAGAGATCCAAATTACATAAAACTTTTAAAGACTAATTTTGTTTTTAATTATAGTAATAAAATTACTCAATGGTTAGAAAAACATATATCTATTAAAGTTTTAGGCAGTTTTTATTTCCAATTTGTAGAATCTAATTTTAATTTTTACAAAGATAGAAAAATTGATGTAGCATTTGTAGGTTCAAGAAATAATAAACGACAGACTATTATGGATAATATCAAAAAAATGCCTTTAAATGTTTATACAGATTTTGAGTGGAACCATAAAGCGCCAGATGATTTAACTATTTTATTGAATAAATGTAAGGTGGTTATAAATATTCCATATTACAATAATAATTCGTTAGAAACTCATCGGATAATAAAAGCATTATCATGTGGTTGTACAGTAATTTCTTTGAGGTCATCTGACGAAGAATTAGATTCTATTTTCGAAGAGTATATTTATTTTACTGATAATATTCCTAGTTGCATTACTAGTTATTTTAATAACGAATTAAAACCTAAAAAAACGTATCAAGAACTAATTGCAATTTTAGATTCAAAAACACATGAATTCAAGTCTTGTGTAGACAATCTATTCATTAAATTAAATAATTAAAATAAATTCTCTTCTTCAGATTCTTCACCAAATCCACTTATTATAGGTTCATTTGATTCGTTTTGCATTTCGGCATTATTATCCCTCGCCTCTTGATTTAGTAAATATTTAACTGCTGGAATACCATTAGAGTTGACATATTTAACTGGAGTATAATCTTTAGCAAATTTTTCACCAAATTTGTTTATCATGTGTTCATTTAATTGTTCAGGGGTCATATCATAAACTCGTATATTTTTATTAGACACCTTTTTTTCAGGTGCGCCAAAATCGGCTTCAGAATCGTTCTCTGTAAAGGTACCGCTTTCGCTGCCGTTTATATCTTCGCTGCCGTTTACAGTTTCTGTGTATTCCGATTCTTCTCCATAATTGTTCTCGGACTGTCCATAATTGTTCTCGGACTGTCCATAATTGTTCTCGGACTGTCCAAAATTGTAATTAATCGATTCTTCGTTTAAGTCGTCAAACAGTTCTCCGCCAAAATAGTTGTCCGTAAATCCAAAATTAGATGCTCGCATCGCAGCAATCTCTGCCCGAATTTCTTTTATGTAGTTTGGTTGCAAAACCTGTTTGATATTTAAGTTTATTGTTACAGCATCGCCGTCTGTATAATTTGTAACAACTTTTTGTATTTCAGAGGTTAATTTAGAACCTGTTGGTAAAATATATTGCGAACTTAGTATATTTTTATTTAGTTTATCTAGTAGTTCAACTCCTATTAGTTTAAAAGTTTTTAAATCGGGTGCTCTATAAGGAACTGCAATTAAATTACCTAGTCTAGCTTCTATTCCAAGAAAATATACAGTCGAATTTCCCTGTTCATAGTCGTAAATATAGACTGGAACGGCAGATAGACCAGCGGCATCTACAGCAGGGAATGCTTTTTTAATCTGTTCTTTACTCTCTATTTGAAACCCAACATATTTTTTGAGTATAACAAGAATTTCTGGAGTTATAGCACCTATTTGTCTTTGTCCCATTAGCGTGTCGACGTAAGGTGCTATATTGAATGGAACTCTTGCTTTACTGCTTTGGGCGCCAACGGGAGGCGTAAATTGTGGAACAGACTGCGAAGAACTTGGACCTGCACCAGACGAACTGGGAATTAATGATGATGAACCTGCACCAGACGAACTTGGACCTGCACCAGACGAACTTGGAATGACTGCCGATGAACCTGCACCAGATGAACTTGGAACGGCAGTCGAAGAACTTGGACCTGCCGAATATCCAGGTCTAATGTCTGCAGAATCTAGACACGACCTCAATTGACTTTCTGATAGATGTGCAATCATCCAATTTATTATTTGTTCAGTTGTTTTGTCTTCGAAAAAACTTATAGATTCTTGGCTCATTTAATATAATTACCACATTTTAATTTATTAAAAAAAAATACTAAACTATTTTAGCGTTTTTAGCGCTTCTTTAATCGCATCTGGATTATTTGCTGCAAGAATTAAAAATTCCTCCAAATAAGATTCTGGATATCCATAAGTTGTAATTAATTTTAAAACATCAGCATTTATTTTTTGTTTTACACTTTCCTTTTTAATCATTTCTACCATTTCTCTTCTCAAATTCAAAGGAATGTCCTTGTTTGTAGACAATGCAGTTATACACTTCATTAATTGCCCTGCCATGTTTTTAGAATGGTCGAATTTAATAAATTTTGTTCCTTTTTCGTTAAAATATTTTTTTCGAATATAAGGTATAAACGAATATTTTTTTGCTAAATCTACAAAATACATTTTAGTTTCACGAGGAATCTCCAAAGTAGCAATTGTATATTCATTTTTCCACGGGGTTAATACTTCCATCATATTTAAATCTGGATTAATTACTGTGTCTCCGATTATTTCAGAATCTGTAAAAGTAACAAAATCACCCGATTTGCCTTGACCTGTTTCTACAAAATTAAGTTCGTAGTCTTTATTTGGAAATGAATATTTTCTTTCATAAACTTCATTAAAATTTACTTTTCTAGGTATTCCATTTCTTAGATAAATTTTTCCAGTAGATGGATTTTTATAGTGAATATTATAAGTTCCGTCTACCATCGGTACAACCATTTCCTCTAATCGTATTATATTGCCATTTTTATTTATATTTGCATCTATCGAACAATCTTTTAATAAGTTTTCTAGTTCTGTATTAATAGCATATTTTCTTAATGACATCATCGCCATTTTTTGGTCTATACTCACAGTAGATAAACTTCTCCAGTTTTGTATATTTCCAATTTTTAATGCTTCGGACGCCTCCTTGTCCTCATTTTGTCCACCTATTGAAAACACCGAGTAGTGTCTGTATATGTCTACATAGTGTTCTACTGGAGGCAAACTTGAATGACTGCAATATCTTGATGCTCTCGCTATAATCTGATTAATACGCGATTCGTTCCACCAAGGTTCTGTTATATGCACTTGTTTTACATTTCTAAAAGATACTCCTTCCATAACCGACCGAGTTCCTAGAATTACTTTTAACATTTTTCCTGTATTATTACCTGCTGAATTAAACTGATTTCTTGCCTTTTTAATTAAATTTCCAGTTTTGTCTTTTGATTTTGTTTCTGAACTCCATATAAAATATCTATTTTCCCCTGGTCCATGTAATTCATAACTTTTAAATCCACATGCTTCGAGTATAATTGCTAAAGGTTCTACTCCGTATGTGAGCCAATTTGAAAAAATAAAAACAGGACCGTCGCATAATATCGTTAGTTCAATTATTTTTGAGAATTTATTTGAATATTGGGTTACAAAATCTAAAACTGCTCTTTGTTCAAGTTTTCTTTTTGTTAATTCATTCTTAAAAATTTGCAAAGCCTCTCTTTTTTGAGCAATACTTTTATTAATCTGGTTTTCTTTTTGAGGAAGTGCTATATTAGAATATTGCTGCGTTGTAACGTATATTCCAGTTACCTTGTCTTCTGCTGCAGTGTCGTAGTTCCCAAGTAGAATGTTTTGGTAAACCTCAAATCCGTCAGCATTTTTTGTATTTTTATCTTTCGAAGCATCTGAAACTAAAGCACTAATGTATAAAGTTTTGTGTTGGGGTGTAAAAAGATGTTCAAGTGTAATAGTTCGTTTATATGGATACGCATTAGGATTACCTCCCTTGAAATAAGAAACATATCCGGAACATAGATAACTAATCAAATCTCGATTGATTACGCACGAATTTTGAGAAATCCAAGTTTTACCTGAAGTGCTTTCAAAACAGTTTCCTTCTTCGTCCATTTCACCGATAAACATTTTATAAAAATCTTTCTGATTAACGGGGAACGGAATTCTAGGTCTTAGTAAATTAATTGTGAGTGCTAATTCGTATGGATTATCGTATATAGGAGTTGCAGACATAACTGCAATTTTTAACCTTGGATGAAAGTAATATTTAATAGAATCGTATAATTTTTTATAAAATATACCTCCTTCGGATACTAATCTTTGAATTTCGTCTATAATTAATAATCCATTTTCACTAAACAGTGCAGAGTCTTCATTTAATAAGCGGTCTCCTTTAATCAAAGAACCAGTCTTTCCAGTTTTATACAATGAATTTATAAATGTCTGATGACTAACTATGTCAAATGTTCGAAGTATATTAGCACCGTAATAGGCTTGTTGCTTTTCAAGTTCTTTTACAAGAGTTTGGTGTTTATTTTCTTGGTCTGTAAATAATTTTTCAGTTGCTTTAGATGTATCCCCGTCATTTATTAGTTTTCTATATCTCTCAAGAATTTCATATGCTCTATTTACTTCTGTCATTTTTAGATTTAACATTCCATTCTGCACATCGGAAACATAGTAGTCGCGGTCTTCATCTCCTTCGCGATGTAAGCAAAAGGACGGACAAGAAAAATATTTACCATTTCTAATTTCGCCTGCAATTTCTTCGAAGTATTGATCTACTAAAGGTGCAGGAACTGCAAATATAAGACGTCTATTTGTAGAATTTTTAAGTGCTTCTCCAATAACTATAGAAGTGCACGACTTTCCAGACCCAAGTCCGTGAAAAATTAACATATTAGTAAAATTTGAAGATGATCCCATTATTTGTCCCATGAATTTTTGTTGCGGAGTAAGAGACATATCAGGTATTTTACAGATTTCTTCGTTGGTTTTGTCTATGTATCTTTCATTGAACTCGAATGGTGATGTGTCAGCATCTGGAAATGCAGTAGATGAATAATTTGCATCAATAAATTCATACATTTCTTTAGATGTATATTTTTCGACATTATACAAATTAGGAAATATTTTACCCTCGCAGTTTATTCTGTATTTTTCACGGTCTTCTGGATTTTCATAATAATATTGTAAACATGCCATATTATTATAAAAATGTAATATTTTAATTTTGGATTCTGTTCTCAGATAGTCCGATACATTTTTAATATTTAATCGGAAATCTTCATTTACGAATCCGGGAAAGGTGTATTTAATCTGTTTTATTCGCGAAAGGTCAACCAAAGTTAAAATTTCTAACTACAGGTTTTTGATACTTAGAATTTATTTCTTTTTGTAGACGTATATACGTTTTGTATTTATACAGTCCATTTCTTGATTTGTACATTATTTTAATTTTCATTTTTTTAGCAGTGTTTTGTAATTTATTAAATAACAACGCTTTATTTTCGAGTTCTTTTCTAGATAAATACTTTCGTTTACCTCTTACATTTTTAGTAATTTTAATACCAACTGATTTCAATTTATTTTTAAGTTCTAAATTCGACATAAATTTAAGTCTTTTTGAAACATTATTTATTTTTCCGAACACATTATTTCCACCAGCTTGACATAAATCCCAAATTGTAATTCTTTTTGCGTATGCATATCTAGTCGTAACAAATAACTTTCTAAAAAAGTCGTCATCGGTTGATCCAGCATCTAAGATTGAAGTAGACCCAAAAATCCCGGCAATAATACCAGAAATTTTATCTACTGTTACAAAAACTTTTGGTTTTGGAGTTCCTGCATAAGTAATAATTTGTAGAAAGTCGCCGAGTGTTTTTTCCATTGAATATCGTTTAACTATTTGTCTGAAAGAGATTGTTTGCGCATCGCTTAATGTGGGGCTAGTTGTTGGAATAGCGGCCCATTTAGCGGCTAGTCTCTCAACAACGGTATCAAGTGAATTATTATTTGGAACAATATTGTGACCAGTCATTGACATGCCTAAAAACCTGGAAACAGTAAGCTTAATTTTAGGTATATCTGCTTGTGCTGGTGGAACCCCTTGTCCGACTAATTGATGCGCTGGGTTTAGTCTAGCAGTTAGAATATTTACTCGAGTAGTTCCTATAAGAATGTATGCGTTTATGTTTTGATTGACATAATTGTAATAAGTACGTCTAAAAATTCCAAAAATTCTATCTAAAGTACCAGGGGTTGCTGGGTCATTCGCAGATGCAGAATCTAACACTAATACTTGCTGCTCTCTTGTAAGAATATTTTGTAAAGCTCCAAAATCGTCAGTGTGGTTTAAAGCTGAACTTGTAGCATCTATTTTTACCTGAACCGTCTCCCATTCTGGAAAGGCGACACTTTGTGGTGTTAGCGCTGCTACAATATTATATGAAGATGCCCTACTAACAAATTCAGTATATCTAACCGTAGAAATTCCTAGTAATCTAGATATAGCAAAGGCTGCATTTTTTGCAGCATCGTCAGTGAGATAAATTCCAGCAAGAACGCTTCCTATATATATATCAATTTGTAATTGTGTTGTAGAAGGACTATTATAAGCACTACAACCGAACCTATGTAGTTCTAGATTTATCATACATACGCAATTACCGAGTAATCTTTCCACAGTTAAGTTAGGAATATTAGCGGCATCAACTACATTCTGACAAAATGCAAGATTCTGTTCAATAGTAGCTTCTCTAAAATGTCCCATAAGAGAGTCTAAATTATCTTCCAAATCCTTACCGCCGTAAGGTAGCTTGTCTCTAAAACGTGCTCTAGTGAAATCGTGGGCTTTGTCACATCCTAACAAAATACTTAATAGACATGCAAATATAGGTTTTTCCAATGCAGGGTCCCTCATAAGATTTATCTCAAGCCACGCTGGTTTAATTGCGTTAAATCTAACATCTGCATAGTATATATTAGCGCCACGAATCATATCTAACGGTGTTCCCCATGGCCTAACATCCCTCATCCGTGCTAAGTATATTTGATATAAATCTATATCATGTGTATTTACTGGACCAAAATTAATCGGAGCCGCCAATATCTCAGCAATTCGCCGTGCCCGTTGGGCTTCGGCCCTTCTATCTGTATCATTCCCCGCCCTAACAGTCCTTTCTGGTACAATGTCGTTTAAATTTGCTTGCAGACTTGTCCCCCATGCTTTAAAAACATTCACAATTGGATCAAGGAAACTCATTTATATTATACATCACATAATTATTTAATTTTCTAAAATATTGATTACTTTATTTATTGTTGGTATACACACGTTAACTATCTGAGATATTCTTGATTTAGAAGGTTGTTTAAGTCCCAGTTTAATCTTTACTACATAAAATAAAACTCCTGCAGTTATTGACTTAGGTGCAACCGACTCTAATTTTTCTATATTTTGTGAATATACTTCATTGCAAAGATTATAAGTAATATACGGAAGTCCGAGTTGTCCGCAAAATTTTATGAATGTATCATTTTCTTTAATGTCTATCTTTTCTTTACCAAGATGTCCGTATGTTTTATTTTCATCCATTATTTCCATAAATATCTTTTCACCCTTAAGAAATCCTTTCTGATTGCCTTCAGTAATGTCTATGATTTGCTGTCTATCTATAGGTGTATTGTTAAATACACACGAATAATACAAACATGCAGAAATTAATCCGTTCCTTACTGAAGCACGAGTTAGTTTACCCGATTCCATGCAAATGTGCCACATTTTTTTAGCAGTTGGAAGTACATTAGATATACCTAAATGAGTGCAATAATTACTTAATTTTTCAGAAATAATCCAAAAAGTTTTTTGTTTGTGACTAAAAGTTTGTTGATAATGTATTCTCATCATAAGACTATTCTTGTTTATACCTGGAATTGTACCGGGAATATCGTAAGGATTATCGGAATGATTCATATCTCCTCGTTGTATACTTCCTTGATAAGAACCGTCTTCATTTTTATATGTATTCCATTCATTACTAACAAAAATAGATGTAAAAATAACTACTCCACAGTCTTGACATATCTCAGATTTTTCTTTATTATCTACAAATTTTTTAAGATGTTTGCATAAATTGATTCCATATTTAGTTTCGCATTTACTTTCACAATTATTTTCGTTTAGCATCTTTTCAAAATCATTCCAGATTTGTTCTTCAGATGAGAACATAGTGGAAATTTCACACTATAAAGTATTATAGTATCTTTAATATAACTTTAAAAACGCAATTTAAATTGTGCGCTAATTATTAGGTAAATTTAAATAATTTTAACTATATAGTATCAATGAGTATAAATATAAAGGGCATTAATATTAACTTAGACCGTAAAAAAAATGTAGTGAGTGTCAACATCAAAGACTTTAAGTACAGCGAAGAAGACTTCGACGAATTTTTAATTCTGCTAGAATCTACATGGTTTTTAATTAAAAATGAAAATTTGATGTGTCATTTACTAATCAATCTTGAAGAATATAGCGGTAATCATTCATTTCCTTTGCAAGTTTATATTAAATTAGCAACTTATTTATCTTCCTTGACGCCTATATTTAATTCACATTGCCACGGCATCTGTATTTTAGCAAAAAAAGTTGAAATATGGTCGGGAATTTACAATATAATTAAAAAGTTATGGCATCCTCCAATGGAAAGACCGTTATTATTATCGGACAATGCATCTGAGATTAAACTATTTATTAAAACGAATAAAATTGTAAATTTATAAATTTATAAATCGATTAAAATTTCAATTTTTAATTTAGTCTAAAAGATTATTTAGGATTAAATTTGAAAAAAACAATGGAATTGAAAGTCGTCACGTGGAACGTAAATGGAATTCGTTCTAGAATTTTTAACGATAAAATTGCATCCCAACTAAAGAAGAATGAAATCGTTCAAATTCAAGAAAAGAGTCCTATTGATATTCTTCTAAAAGAGCACGACCCTGATATTATCTGTCTACAAGAAACACGTTGCAGCATTGCCATTTCTGAAAATTTTAAAATACCTGGTTACAATTCGTATTTCAACGAATCTAAGTCGGATGGTGCTCGTGCACCCGAAAGATACTCTGGAACGTGTATGTATTACAAAGAACACTTACAACCTAAAGAATTTAGCATTCAAATTCCCGGATACGAAGACTCTGAAGGTAGAATTATAGTTGCACACTTTGAGGAGTTTATAATTATTAGTGTGTATGCCCCAAATTCTGGTTCTAACTACCAGAAAAAAATTGTATTCATCGAGTCTATGCTTAGTTTCTTGAATTCTCTTACATGTAAAGTTATATTCTGTGGCGATTTAAATATTGCAGTATCAACTCATTTTGACATAAAAAGTACGATTGCAATGCCCGGTATATATCCTCATGAACTTGAATTTTACGATCGTTTAATTAAAATTAATTACAGAGATTGCATCGAAAATGACGAAGTCGTTTTTACTTGGTGGGATACACGACGTGCTAAAGAAAATGGCATGTCTATTGCTAGAAACAGGAACGAAGGGTGGAGACTTGATTATTTCTTCACTAAGAATTTTAATCAAGTATCCAGTAAATGTTTGAAACACATCGGAGAAAATAATGAAAATATACCGCTAGCAAGTGATCATGCGCCCGTAATCCTTGATATTTTAATTTAATCTGATGTATAAATTGCATAGATCATGGCAATCCATATTGAAGTCAATAACAACGCGGTCGCGCCCACAAATTTCCAAATAAATATATCTACAGAAGATGTGCCGCATGTTTTTGTAGCACAGCACCCATCATCGAAAGTGCCACCAGTGGATGCAATCATTAGGGTCTGTAGAGGGGAAAAAATCATCCAATAAACTACAACCATTACGCTAACTAATAAAAGATTACCAGGGGTTAAAAAAGGTGCTGGTGGCATTTATATTATTTATATTATATAATATTTTAATTTTAAATTTAAACGTTGTTCCAAAAATCTTTTAGTTCAAAATTTTTAATTTTGATAAATTCATTCTCTAGGGAATCTTTTTTCCCATTTAATGTGTCTATTGCATCTTTGCTGAATGAGTGTATCTTCATATCTGTCAAGTATTTATAACTATCTTCAATTTTTGGATATTTCTTCATCTCGAGTTGTGAATTTATAAAATCTAGAGGTTGTCTGAACACCTTGATATTTTCGTAGATTACGTCATTTATAAATGTAATTTTAGAGGTTATTATATCTAGTTCGTATTTAATTTTTTTAATTATGTAATTTTGTCTTTTAATATAGTATTCGTTTCTAATTCTCCAAAATCTATAAACTATTTCTTCTGCACTTTCCATTTTAACTATTTTGTTATTTTCATCAAAAACGTACATATTTTTTGCAGATATGTGCGACATTAACTTTAGTTTTTTTTCTATCTCTCCGTTATTAGTCCATTCTACTATAATTTCTAGTGGCAGACTCAATTCAAAATTAATGGTTGTATCTGTAGAGTTGTTTTTGTAAGAATAAATGGTTTCTTCTGTCTCAAGTTTATCTAGAAAAATTTTATAGTCTTCTGTCCAAGTACCAATCGGAAGTTCTGTAATCAATATTTTATTGCTTTTAACTTCATATACTCCATGGGTTGTCCATTTATTGCTTTCAGATTTTAGTATCTTTCCTGTAAAACCTTTATACCAAGGTGTTAGTTCTTCAATTTCGCAGTCTTCGTTTTCAACTAATTTTAATAGTCGGTCTTTTATGTCCTTTGGGTTAAAACATGGAATGTCAGTTGAAAATCCAGTGCCTATACCCTTTGCACCATTAATCAAAATTAACGGTAAATTTGGAACGTAATATCTTGGTTCAATAGAAAATCCATCGTCGTCTAGATATTCCAAAAGATTGAAGTCATCTATATTGAATAATTCTTTGAAATTTTTGGAAAGATTTGTAAAAATGTATCTCGGACTTGCAGAATCTTTGCCACCGAAGAGTCTTGAACCAAATTGTCCAACAGGTTCTAAAAGATTGACATTGTTAGAACCCACAAAATTTTGTGCCAAATTTATAATCGTATCTTGCAGACTTGCTTCACCGTGATGATAACTCGATACTTCAGATACATATCCAGATAATTGCGAAACTTTCATTTCTGAATACAGATTTTTTTTAATGCATGCAAAAATTACTTTTCTTTGAGAAGGTTTCAATCCATCTACAAAATTAGGAATAGACCTCACATTGTCTGCAATAGAAAACAAAACTAGTTCTTTATTAATCAGGGTCTTGATATCAACATTACGAACTGTATAATCTAGCGTTTCTGGATTTTTGATGTGGTCTAAAATCCATTTCTTTCTAGAATCCGATTCGGTCTTACTGAACGCTAAATTTAGGTATTTGTCGTCTTCTTCAGAGCAGTTTTTGTAATCTAAAGTTTTCATTTCTTTGAAATATTCTTTTGCTTCTAATGTTGTACTTGTACCAAGTCCTTTGTAATATTTGATTTTAAACTTAGATGAATCATTTTTCTCTTTCCACGAATTGTAGTCGCTAATATTGTAAAACGGAACAACCAAGTTTTTATGCGAAACTTTAACTATTGGAGTAATCAGTGAAGAAACAAAGTCGGTTTTGAGAAGTTCTGGCCATCCATTACCGATAAAATTAACGATTAAACTTTTAATATGAAAACCGTCAGTGTCTGCATCTGTCATAATCAATATTTTTCCGTATCTAAGTTCTGAAACGGATTTGTATTTTTTACCAGTTTGAAGTCCGATAATTTGCTTAATGTGATTAATTTCTTCATTATTAGCAAGTTGTGCATAAGTAGCAGTTTTTGTATTTAAAAGTTTGCCACGAAGTGGAAAAACTCCGTAATTATCTCGTCCAACAATGGAAAGTCCTGAAATTGCAGTTGCCTTTGCAGAATCACCTTCTGTAAAAATAATGACACAATTTTTAGAGTCTTTTGTTCCTGCTTTATTTGCATCGTCCAATTTTGGAATTAGAACTCGGCATGTCTTTTTGCCATCTGTCTTTTGCAAAGACTTCTTTTCTTTTGCTTCTGCTATCGCTAAAATACTGTCGAGTATTCCTAATTTCAAGATTTGAGAAATAAAGTCTTCAGAATAAGTAAATTTAGTCCCGAAGTCAGTCACTTTTGTAATGTGTTTTTCTTTAGTTTGCGACGAGTAAGTAGCATTATCGATGAAACAGTTGATAAAAACAAACAGATTGTCTTTTATGTATTGCGGTTTTATAGTTAAACTTTTATGCTTTTCTTGAATAAGTTCAGTAAGTTTCTTTATTATAGGATTGATTACGTGGTCTACATGACTTCCGCCATCTGAAGTGCATATTCCATTGACAAAAGATATGCATTGGAATCCATTTTGCGATGCAGATATAGAAACCTTCCATCTTTCATTTTCTTGAATTACTCTAGGACTTGATTTGATATTTCCGATGTAAACAGAAATGTAGTCTGAAAAATTTTTAATTGGCAATTTTTTACCATTTAGAAATATTTCTACAGTCTTTGGAGTTATTGCACAAATGTCGAACACTCTCTTTATTAAGATGTCAAGTGTGTTATCTGATATACACTCAACACCAAATTTTTCAAAATCCGGATAAAATGTAATTTTTGTGTATTCTTTAGACGAAGTTGTAATCACGGGTTTTCCGATAATGCTTAAATTTTTTTCATACGTTTGGACATATTTCTTACCAACCTTTGCGGTTTCTACTGTAAAGGTTTTTGAAAATATAGCAGTTAGTTTTGCACCAAGACCGTTTAGACCTCCGGTAGTCCTTTTCACAGAGTCGTCATAATTACTTGAAGTTAGTAAATTAGCAAATATGAGTTCAGGAATGTAAATATTGTATTCTGGGTGAGTTTCAATTGGTATTCCGGAGTCGTTGTAAACCGAGACAAACTTATCGTTAATTTCAATTTTAATGCATTTTACAGACTTATTTCTTTGAACTTCATCTACTGCATTTACAAGAATTTCGTCGAATATTTTAAAAATTCCAGGATTCCATTTGCACATCTTAAACACTGCCATATTAGTTTCAAGATCTACTACCCAACATTCACTTGTAGTACATTTTGTATCCCCGATGTACATCCCAGGTCTAGCAAGAATATGCTCTATTTGCGTATATTTTTTGTAATTTTCTGTCATGGTTGCCTAGTAGTTTATTTAGTATTTTTTTAAACTATTTTTTTTTTAGCAATATTTAATTACTTTTTTAGTTCTTCAATGTATTTTTCAATTTGATTCGTTGTAGTTATGCCAATTGCTTTTTTAGTTTTTTCTCCGTATTTAATTATTGTATGCGGAATTGTGTAAATGTGATTTTCTATCAAATAGGACTCAAAATTTACGTTGTCAATAGAAATATAATAAATAACTGAATTTGGAATAGTTACCAAAATTTTATCAAGTTCGGTGCAAGGAATACACCAGTCTGCTCCAAATTTCAAAAATACGGTTGTTTCTCCGTGATTTAGATTAAATATCTCATAAAATGTTTTGAGGTCATTAATAGTTACGCCCATTTATTTATAATTTATAAATGTATTTAAATTTAATTATTTAGTTTAATTTGGTTCTTTATTTTATATATTACATTTTAACAATATGACTCTATTAGATTTTTATACATTAGATTTGACCCATCTTATAATAATTGCATTTTCGAGCGTGGTGTTTTACTTTTTATTAACCAAATTAGACCAAGAAGAAAAATACAAACAAAGTATAATTTTTGGTTCTGGGGTTTCAGGAATACTGATTAGCATATTAATTTCATATTACACTCTAGAACCTGATAATCTTTTAACTTCAAACTTTTTTGGTTCATCTATTAATAATGAATAAATTTCGTGGAGCAATTTCTTTTTAAAAATATTATTAATTTAATAATGTCTATCAGTTTATCAAAATTTAAACCTAGAAGTATTGAAACTAGAAGAACTAAAGGTGCCGGACCACCCACAATCGTATTTATAGGAAAACGTGGCACTGGAAAAAGTACGCTAGTTGCCGATATATTATACTACATGCGTCGCATCAAGGCAGGGGTTGCAATATCGGCAACCGAGGATGGTAACGCATATTATTCAAAATTTATTCCGGAAATATTAATTCATTCCGAATATAAACCAGAAATAATTCAACAAGTTATAACACGACAAAAAAAAGTTATAAATTCCGAAACTAAGACACCAGATGGTGACGTATTTGTTCTTTTAGACGATTGCATGTACGACAAAAGAATGATTAGAGACGTTAATATTAGAGGAATATTTATGAACGGACGGCATTGGCGAATATCTTTTATGTTAACTATGCAATATTGTATGGATTTACCTCCAGATTTGAGATCTAATATAGATTATGTATTTATTCTCAGAGAAAATATCATTCAAAATCAGGAGAAAATATATAAAAATTTTTTTGGAATTTTTCCACATTTCAGCGTTTTTCAAGATGTTCTAAATAGTTGCACAGAAGGATATGATTGTCTAGTTCTAGACAACACATCAAAAAGTAACGACATTAAAGATTGTGTATTTTGGTATAGGGCAAAACCAAGTAGAGATTTCAAAATAGGAACAAAAGAACTATGGAAATTTTGTAAAAAAAATTACGACGAAAAAAAGGCAAAAGAGGTGCCCGAATACGACAAAAAACAAATGAAGAAAAAAAATACACCAACTGTTTCAGTTAAAAAAATTAAATAATATGATTTAAAACTTTTTAATATATAAAAATATGTAATTTATGGAAAAAATAGAGAAACTGCTTAAAATACCCCAATACGAACAAAGATCTCCAGAGTGGTTCAAACAGCGAGAAAATAAATTAACTAGTTCCGATGCGGCAACTGCTTTAGGTATCAATCCATATCAAAAAGCACACGAAGTTCTTTTTAAAAAATGTGGGCATGATTTAAATCCATTTATCGGAAATGTCGCAACTTTGCACGGTCAGAAGTATGAAAACGAAGCAATTGAAAAATATTGTAAAATTACAGGACAAACCAACTATAATTTTGGTCTTATAGCACATGAAGACGTTTATAACAACAAGGATTATTATTGGTTAGCAGGTTCTCCAGACGGAATTGCTTTGTCTTCAGATACTAATGCTAAACCAATTTTGTTAGAAGTTAAATGTCCTTACAGACGCGTTATAAAACACGGTGAAATTCCTGATTATTATTTTCCCCAAGTTCAATTGAATATGTTTATATGTGATTTAGAACTTGCCGATTTTATAGAATATAGACCACCAAATGAAATTAACATAGTTAGAGTTAATAGAGATGAAAATTGGTTAACTGAAAATTTGAAAAAATTGGAAGATTTTTGGAAAGAAATTGAATTTTATAGACTTAACAACATAAAAACTCATCCTAAATTTCCAGTACCAAAAGTGGTATTAGACCTAACAGATGAAAATTATGAAAAGTGTAAATGTAAATCGATGTGTAAATGTAAATCGATGTGTAAATGTAAATCGATGTGTAAATGTAAATTGATATGTAAATGTAAATCAGAGAATGTGAATGGTGAACAGGACATAATATTATGCGAATACAGTATTAAAGACACAAATGTTACAAAAGACAAAAAATGTGAAAATGTGTCTAAATCTAAATCTAAATTTAAATGTGAAAACGCGTCTAAATCTAAATGTGAAAACGTTTCTAAATTCAATAACGATATAGTAATTGTAGGATATAGTATTAAAGATTTTTAAGTAATTGCTAAAAAAAATAAGATTTAAAAGATTATTTTATACAATAAGTAACAGAATGGGCATCCGCGGCCTTAACAATATCATCAAAAGATATTCTCAAGATGCCGAAGTTGTAACTGACATTAAAAAATACTCTGGTTCGGTTTTTGCAGTGGATTGTAGTATTCTTCTTTATAAATTTAAATATGCTTCAAAAGTTGAAAATTCACATTTAGTTGGAATAGTTAACCGTATTAAATATTACATGTCAAACGGAATTCTTCCGGTTTTCGTATTTGACGGAAATCCGCCTGACGCAAAAAAAAATACTATACAAAAAAGACATGACAGCAAGGAAAAACTTTATGTAAAAATTGAAGAATTAAAAAATTTAGAAGGTGATGCAGAGACTCCGGAAGATAAAACGGTTATAAATGAAGAAATAGAACGATTGTCATCTCAAATAGTAAGAATTAAAAAATCTCACATAACAGAATGTAAAGAACTTTTAGAAAAATCTGGAATTCCTTATTGCACTGCACCCGAAGATGCCGAAAAATATTGCGCATTTTTACAAAAAAATGGGTTAGTGGATTACACAGTAACTGACGACACCGATGCTCTTACATTTGGTTGCACTAAAATATTGAAAACTTCTATAAATAAAATAGTTGAAATTGACACAACTATGGTTATTAAAAATTTAGGAATGACTATGGATATGTTTGTGGATTTTTGCATTCTATCAGGGTGCGACTATTCGGATACAATTCCTAGTATTGGACCGGTTTCTGCATTAAATATTATAAAACAAAACAATACTATAGAAAATTACATTGAAAAACTTGGATCAAAACCTGAAAATTTCAACTTTGAAATTGCTAGAAAAATATTTAAGGAATTCGATTACGAAATCCCCGAAAAATTTACTATTATTCCGTCTAATAAAAAAGAATTGTTAAAATTTCTAGACGATAATAATTTTAAAGAAAATGTAATATCTAAATTTTTTAAAATTTTAATTTAATTTTTTTTAAATTTAATTAAAAAAAAATTATTTTCTTTTGTTATATTTAAATAAGATAATGTACGATGATTATGAAGATATGTATTTTGGCAAGCGCCGTGTAGGTCGCCCCCGCAAAGGTGGCAGATCGACCCGTAAATCGGTTGTAGTAAAGGGGCGTAAGCGCAAGGTTTACAGGGGCAAGAACGGCGCGCTATATTACCGTTCGCGTTCCGGCAAGGTGTATCTATCTGCTCGTAAGATGATGAAAATGCGTCGCGGTGGTCGTAAAGTTCGCAAGGGTCGCAAGGCTCGTCGCGGTGGTCGCCGTCTAAAGATGACCAAGTCGGCAATCGCTGCCCGCCGTGCGTACCGCCGCCGCAAGGCTCGCATGAGTTTCTTCGGCAGCTATTAAATGTAATGTAATGTAATGTAATGTAATGTAATGTAAATATGCATAAATACATAATGTGGTGTAAATTATAAAAATGAGAAATAAATTAAATTTCTCATTTTTATAAATTATGATACAACTAATATTTTCAATTTTAAAACAATTCCTCCAATGTAATATTTTCTTTTTTAGCACATAACAATTTTTCTATGTATCTAACTGATGTAGGAAAGTTTTCACTAACTCTAATTATTAAAATTTCATTTTCATTTTCATTATTTTCATTTTCATTATTTTCATTTATTCCAATATCTATAACGCATTCATTTTTATAATTGTCTAGTCCCTTGATTGTATTAATGTACGCCAACCCAGACGAATCTGAATAATCTATCTTAGAAAAAAGAACGTCTTTCTTATAATTGCATGCATATAATAATAAATCTTCGTTGTTTTCAATTACTTTTAAACTAAAATATATAAATTTAGACGGTTGCCATTTAAAACACCCGCGATTTTCTCCTACAACAATAGGTAGATTATTAGATATCATAAATATTTCATCTTCGAAAGGAATAATAGAATTACTCAATGAATTAATGTTTTGTTTATAATCACAAACTGTTACAATCATATTTTCATTTAAATTGTCGACAAAAATTTCTGCAGCATTTATTCGTTCTACGAAAGTATAGGTACTTATTTTATTCCCAGATGTATATAGCGAATCGTATATAACAATTTTGTTATCAATAATAGACACATCAAACAGACTATTTTTATAATAGTCTAAATTACATTGTAAATTCAGTGAATAAATAGTTCCATCCTTTAAAATTAATACTGAAGTTTTATCAGAATTGCTGTCGGTAAATAAAAACAACAGTGCCCTTTTTTCATTTTTTGTATTTTTTTTATAAAAACAGTATAAAAATGATTTAAGTTTGAATAAATTTTTTCTTTCTATATTATTGCATGTTTGGTATGGAAAAACACCCGCAAATTTTCCGCTCCATAAATTGTTTAAAAGAAAATTAATTTTCCCCTTGGTTTTTTCATCCGTGATTTCAATCATTCGGTATTAATTAATCGACATTTTCTTTAAATTATTTATGAAAGATATGTAATTTACATAAAGAAGTCGAATATTAATTGAGTATAATGCCAATAACATTAAAAGAAGAAACTTTAATAGCATTTTTAATAAATTTTTACAAAAATAAAATTCAGACTTTAAAAGATATAGTTTATCAAAATAATCCTTTAAGTTTACGTCTTATAGATTGGTTAGTTACTAATTACTCTAAAAAGTATAATATAATTTATCCTATAATTAAAAATAATGGGGATATTACATATTTTAATATATACTTAGATTACAAAAATCAACTAAAAGCATATTCTAAAAAATTTTTTGACCCTTTTTGCAGACAAAGAAGAATAATAATAGATTGTAATTCTTTGACTTGGAAAGAATATACCGAAGATATACCAGGGATTGATAAAAACACCTTCATTGTCACTACTGTAGGACAGTTAAATTTTTTTAGGTGGTTTTTAGAAAATAAAATTTGTGATTATGCAATTTCTAATATCAAATTAATAGATTTTGATATGGGTAATATTTTTATTAATAAAAAAAAGGGAAAGAGAATAGTTTTATCTCAGAATGCAGTTAAAGGTGTTTTTACGAGTTCCCAAAATGTTACGCTAAAATTTTAAAATATTTGCATTTAATAAATGAGAAATAAATTTACAAATTTTGGTAAATATCCTTTTGAAAAACCACCCCCGATACCAATAGTAAATCAAAGAAATCTTGAATTTGAAAGATTACAAAGAGAAGTTCGAGAAGTTCAACGAATTAATGCTATTCACGATAATTCCTTGGCTCTTGCTAGACAGGTTATTAAACGTATAAGAGACAATGTTAATGCAGAAATGTCCGGACATCGCATAATTCCTGTAACTGATCCGGTGTCTTTTGAAGTAAAGGTTATTTTACAAAATTTACGTACTACTTTTGAAACTTTTGAAAATATAAAAGCAGAAAAAGCGGCAAAAGATTTACTTTTACAAAATCAGATTGTAAAGCGAAGACTTTATAATCTTCGAATTCGTGACGAAGGAGTTGCAGAAAAGGCTAGAATTATGTTCGAAACTTTTTATAATTTAGTTTTTCCTGTTTTTGATATTTATTTAATGGATACTGTACTAATGGAAGGAATTCAAAATCCAAATCTTTTGATGGCGCGTTCTAAAGAAATTGCTAAATATCTCGAATTGCTTATTGGATTTCAAGACGATTTGCGTAGAGCAGAACGTGGAGTATTCACTAATATTAATACAACTTCATTCGGCATGCCGGGTGGTGGTAGTCTTTCATTCACCGCTAATTACGAACTACCTTTGCAGAAAATTAAACAGGACAATAAATTTTTAAAGTTTATCTATAAAAAAATTGAATCTGCGTCAAGTAAATTTTTAGATAAAATTTCTACTCTTAATGTACCTAATATGTGGGATAAACTTATTTTTGAGTTGTTTATATATATAAAAGATTTACGTACTTTGTATTATGATTTATCTGACCGAGTTTCAGCGGAGGGCGGATTTGAAATTAGGCAAATCCATAGAGATTTGCGTAGAAAAAGTATGGCTATACTAGACGCAACGATACAAATTTATCGCACTCGGATTAATCAGGCTGCTTTTGGAATCGTAGAAATAACGGGACAAGATCGTAGTGTTGTTGATTTTCACGGAACGCAAAAGCGAATTGTGGATATATCTGAACTTGTAACTTTTTACATACGAAAATTAGAGCGACACATTGATGAAAAATCGTATCCTGATAATGCGTATTCTATTCTTAATGATACAAATAGATTTATCGGTGGAATGTTGTTACTTTTAGGTCTGTCTCAAGAACTTACTGTGAATATTTAAATAATCTTTGATATTAATAAAATCATGAATCTTCATTTATAAAAAAATCTTTTGGTATTTATAAATGAGAGGTTATGCTAGAACTGTGCAACTAGCTTTAAGTATAATATCAGAATTTGCTTCGGACATTGTGGATGCGTCTACACCTAATAAGATTTACGAAGCATATATTAAGGCAACTAGGGGAAATCTCGTTCAAAGTTTGCCAGAACCAATTAAAGGTCGAACTATTCGTCAAATAGAAAAACTTTGGGCAGAGAAATCACCGGAGTTTGCTTCAGAAATAATATCTTCATTTACTTCATCTATGAGTGGATTGTCTACTGGAATGGATTTATATACTGAATATTCTAAGATTGTATTAGGGGAGCATATTGCAAGTTTACCAGAGCCACTACGAGGCGAAACTATTGATAGATTAGCAAATATCTGGTTGGGCGAAACTCAGCGTCGGCGAGGAATTACATCGTTTGGTAAATCTAATTTGCATTTGCTTCAAAGGTTAGCTAAACGTAACGGGATTTCTATTTTTAAATTAAGAAAAGACAAAAAAGGTTACACCAAAACGTTGCTGAGTGTACCTCAACTAAAGTCAAGATTAACAAGACATGGAATAAGTTATAAAATGAAAATGAATAAATTTGGAATGCAGAGTTCTTCAGAACCCATTAGATCTTATGCTCAAGTTGCTCGCGAAGCAGTTGAAACAGAAAGCTTAGGTGCTCCAATTAGAGTACTACTAGAACGTGTACTTGCTAGAATTGAAGTTCCTGCTCCAGCTACTAATCGCGCAGATTTACTTGAAGCATACAGATTAATTAGGATGCTTCCTCAGGCTTCTTTAGAATCGACGCGTGCTCAACGCGATTTAGATAGTGCTGAGACTCGTAGTCGACTTGCATGGCGCACAGGGATAGGTGGTAGCAGAGACATTGAAAGTACTACGTTTACAGAAGGTTTTAGAGGTAATGATACAGATATCGTTCTTCCTCGAATTACATCCGGAAGACTTCCCAGATTTGAATTGCTTAGAAGATACATGCGAAATGTAAATCCGCGTGACAAGACACCAACTGGTGATACTTATGATACTTATCCAACTGGATACACCGATTAATTTAAAATATTTTTAAAATATTTATAATATAATAAAATGAATTATAGCCGCGGAGCGCCGTATAGTTACAATGATTGGCTGCGAGATATTCGCGTAGAACTAAATATTCCCACAGGTGGGAGTGAAGCATATCTTAGAGATAAAGCAAAATACGATAAAATTAAATCTAAAAATGTAAGATGCCCACCTGGTTACAAATACAGACAAAACCGCAAACCTGGTCAAAGAAAGTGCATCAAAGAAAAAGTTAGAATATATCTCAGGTTTCTTCAAGGGTTAGCAACACGAAACGACATTTCTATTTTCAAATTGAGAAAAGACAAAAAGGGATACACAAGAACTTTATTGACTATACCACAACTAAAGTCTAGATTAACTCGTAATGGAATAAGTTACAAAATTAACCATTTCGGAGTTTTACCCATGGGAGGAGGTAAGGGTCCAGAAGAACCGGAAGATCCTAGAATAGCATATGCAATCGAAAAAAAGCGAAAAATTGCTGAACAAAATCGAAAATGGCGTGCAGCCAAAGCTGAGGAAACTGCTGAAAAATATGAAGCAATAAGAGAAGCTGGAATGGATAGAGCAGCAGCAGACGCTATTCGCTACATGGGTATGACTCCTAGAGAGAAAGCAACGGAACAGGCAAGACAGCGCAGAAAACTCGCTAAACAAGCAAAAGAATACATGGCAGCACAAGCGGCAGCACAAGCTTTACTTGCTTCGGCATCAGGTGCAGGACCGAGTTCGAGCGGTGCAGGACCCAGTACCGACGGATTAGATTTCACAGTACCTGATGTTGATTTTGGTAGAACGAGGTATAAATATAATTATGGAATGCGAGAAATATGGCAGTAAATAATACATTGCATTTAATAATATTACAAAATATTATAATAGTTAAACATATAAGTATTATAATATTTCAAATTTTAAATGACAAACGAAATTAAATTCAATAATCAATATGTATTATCAAGAATGGAAGAAAATAAATTAATAAAAAATTCATTAATAATTCAAGAACTTAAACAAATAGCGCCATTATTAAGTGATGTTGAATTATTACAATTATATAATAAATCAATATCCATACATCAAGGTAAAATTCAAGGGAACGGAAAATTTCTTGAAAATGATATTTTGGTTGGAATGTTAGATTTAAATAATATCCCTTATAAAAAACAAGTCACCATAAACAGGTCAGGCATAATTGTAGGTTTTAATGAAAAAATGGGTAAATGTTATCATATTATAGATTTTGTAATTGGAGAAAATATAGAAGTAGGTAAATCAATAACAGAATATAAGATTATTAGCTGTAAAACTACTTGTAGGGAAAGATGGACTCAAGACGATTGGAGTTATACATTTATACCGAAATTATATATTTTATTAACAATATCAGATGATTACCCGCCATCTACAAGATTTAGAGAAGATATACATAGAAAAATAATAACTTGTATTCCCAAAAAAAAAGACGATAGAATATATAAATTAAATTTTGAAAATTTAATAGAAGAATTAGAACAATTATAAATATTTCTTTAGATTTAATCCAATTATTTCAGTAAATATAGTAGGAATTGTATTTCCTAGTTGTTTCCATTGGTCTTTATTATTTCCACATAATTTAAAATCTGAACTAAATCCTTGTATTTTCAAACAATCTTCTATAGTTAATCGGTATTCTTTTCCATCAACCATATACCCATCCCAATTATGCTTATCATCAATACGAGAATTTTTACCACCACATCTAATAGTATAAGCTATTTTTTTTTCAAAATTTTTACCAAGAAGTTCTGTTAATGTTGTTTCTTTTTTATATTCATCTAAATCAAGTAATTTATCAATATTATTAATAAGTTCAGTATCATTTCTCACACCAACTATAATTAATCTTTTTCTCATTTGAGGCAAACCATAATCACTGCATTTTATAACTTTATATGTAATTGAATAATTTGATGTTTCAATATCATCTTTAATTTTTTCAAAAGTTTTACCGCCATCGTGATTTAATAACCCCATTACATTTTCAAGAATTATAACTTTTGGTTTATGATAATCTACAAATTTCATGATATTAAAGAATAATGTTCCTCGTTTATCATCAAATCCTTTATGTTGTCCGCATTGACTAAACGGCTGACATGGAAATCCAGCACATAAAATATCATAGTTTGCAATATTTTTTGGCTCTATTTCTGTGATATCGCCAAGAGGTAAAATGCCATAATTATTTTTATATGTTTCTTTTACTGCATTGTCTATATCACAAGACATAACACAATCCCAACCAAGTTTTTTGAATGAATAATGGAAACTTCCTATTCCACAAAATAAATCTATAAATTTTATATTTTCATCAATTTTTTTTGGCATTTCTTCGTTTAACATAACTTCGTCTGTTTTAATTTCATTTATTTTTTTAGCAACAACCTTTTCAATCATTTCTTCAATTTTGCTTTCAAAAACACAAGGGTTTTTTTTAGTAGTGTGTTTGGTATAATGTCCCTTTTGGGTAAAATCTTTTCCGCATTTTTCGCAACTATATTTAACCATTTTTCGTTGTTATATTATAGTATAATAACACATTTTTAAATCGATTTTTATTAATTTTAACTAATATTCCTAAACATTCCTGAATTTTGAAATATATAATTAAAATGTATTATATATTTTTATAGGAACGAAAATCGGAGTTTAAAATGTAAACTGTGTAAAATTTGTAAAATTATATATAGAAATAAGATATATATAATTAATAATAATGGATAATCCACTTAAGATTTGGTTTTATTCAACTGGAAAAATTGTAAATGACACATCATTAGCTACGCATTATTCTATGGAAGGATTTAAACTAGATTTATCAGAGGATTACAATACTTTTCAAGAACTTTATGCAAAGTATATAAAATGCAAAAATTGTTTAGTGGAGAAAAAAACCGATTTTTTCAGATTTTTTATTGATTTTGATGTACTTTCTGAAATTATTATAGATGAAGAACCTTATTTAAAATGCATTCAAGATGTTATATATAACATTTATAATATTAAAGATCTTAAATGTATTTCTACTGTTCCGAATAAAAATATTGAAATTATTAAAGAAACTAAAACTTTTATAAAACAGGGTTTTCACTTTCATTGGCCCGATTTAATTGTTGACGTAGAAACTGCTATAAAAATTCGTAGTAATATATTAGTAAATATTAAGACACTTTTTGGAAAAGTTGAACACTTCGATAATGACTGGGAAAAAATTATAGACAAATGTGTCTATAAAAAAAATGGTCTTAGACTAATTGGTTCTGATAAATGCATAATTGCAGACAATAGTCGCGTCTACGAAGATCGTGTATATATACTTAGAAATGTATACATCGATAAAATTCCTAATAAAGAAATAGTAGATTATTATACAAATAATATACTAGAACTAGTTAAAGATACGAGTATTAGAAGCGATAAAACTGAGATTACTAAATTTATTAATTTAAATGAATATGAAGAAGAAGAAAATTTAATTTCTAATTCAGACCTTACACCCATTTCTAAAAACAACGTAATTTATTCAGAGATTAAAAAATTCTTTAAAAATCATGCATCAGGATATAATGTAGAAGACCTTGGTAATATTTCAAAAGTAAACGGTAAAGATATGTATTTAATTTATACTAAATCTAAGTACTGTCAAAATAAACAAGGATTTCATACAAATAACCACATCTATTTCAAAATGACTCCAAAAGGTCTTTGTCAAAAATGTATGTCACAAAATACAGGAATTTTTGGTTGTTGCAGAGATTATCAGAGTTCATACGTTCCATTAAGCACTGGTATAATGGCAGCATTAAATTGGAAAAAACCAAAGTTTAAGGAAACGTCTCTTCCACAGTCTTTTAGTATCAATAATCTTTTAGAACGGTTGGAAAATAGAATAGTTGCTAAAGATTCTTTTATGGGTCCTGGAAAAAAGAAAAATATACAATAAATACAATCGATATTATAATTCCAAATACAAATTTGCCAAACATATTTAATTGTGTAGAGGATATAAATATAGACGGAACTTTAGAATTTATAAATTCCATTCCCTGGTCTGAGTGCAATATAAAATGTGACAACGAAATTAAAAATGCCATTTTTATATTTTTTTCACTTAGCAGTTTGTCTAGAATACTCAATTCCTTTATTACAGACTTTGAATTATCTTCCCTTACGGAAGATAATTTAAGATCCTGTTTTGCGACATTTTTAGTTTCAATATTAGAATTTTCTTTTACATTTTCATTTTCATTTTCATTATTTAAATCACTAACTTTACATTCAAATTTTGACATTATATTTTATATTTATATTTTAATACCCCTTTTTAAACGAATACTTTTTTTAAAAATTAATTTGTTTTATAAATATAATATAAAAAAGATGGGTATAAATAATTTGGCAGTTCAAACCTTTAGTTCTTCTGGTTCACAGTCTGTTTGCAGAGCAAATAAAGCAGATAGTTCTACACAGATATCTTCAGACTTTATAGCGAGATGCCCTGTTAAATACATAAATGGTTCTGGTACCACAAAAATAAGTGGAAGCATAAGAGAATTACCGACTAGCGCTACTGGATCTATTAACACTGAAACTTTTAAAATTCCAAATAATGTAGACGCAATAAGCGACATGCTTCTGTGTTGGACGGTTACAATACCTGCACCTACAAGTACTTTCACAAACAAAGGCATCTATTATTCAAAAACTCTACTTTTAGATTGCATTAAAAAAATTGAAATAAAGCACGGGGGATTAATTATACAAACTATAACTCCTGGAGATATATACATGAGAAATTACTCTGAATTAGGTACTCTAATTAAAAGTGAAGATACATTCAACAAAATTACAGACGCCAGTTACATAGATACCGGAAGTATAGTAGGTTGTGGCACCGCCGTAGGCGAAACCCTTAATTTTTCGTTATCAATACCTTTTATTGGAAGAAATAAAACAAAAAACAGGAGTTTAATACAAACCGGAACCTATACAAATATTTTAAGTGTATTTGTATATTATTACGATGTTAGCAGTGGTGTCGTAACTAACGCGGAAATTTTGCCTTTATTGCATACAGGAGGTGCTTCATCAAAAACTACTATAGATTCAAATCTTTATATATTAAGTCACATAATAACAGATACTGAAAAAAATTTTATGAAGCAAAACATAGTTAATCGAGTGCTTAATACTTCGGTAGGATTATCAGTTACAAATGCGTTTGTTAATAAAATACCGACAGGTGTTATTACTGGAACTACTAAAATAATAGTAGATTTTGATTCTGTAGATATAAATGTAACCCATATAATGTTTTGTTTAAATTGCAATATATTTCAAAATGGAAACTCATCTGGTCCTAAACAATTTATAGACGGTGCAACAACAGGTATGCGAGACGTCAGTTTTGTGAGAGTATTTACCCCTCTCGTCTCGGGTGCAAGAAAATTATCGTCTTCGTGGGGAGAAGCTGGAAACGATACAATTACGGGTCTGACTGTAGCTACTAGAACATATAATGTTTCTACGTCAACTTTTGTTGATGCTAGTTATTCAATAGTTAATCCAGATGTTTTAGGAGTTTTTAATGGGTGGTTAGAAAGTGCCGAACTAATTATAGGAAACGAAACAACTGGAAATCTTTCAGTTTCTGCATTAAATTCGAGTCAAGAAGAATTTGAATTGAAAATGTGCGACAAGAATTTTTATATATTAAAACTTGCAGATAATGCTTTTAGCACAGCAGGAATACCATTTTCACGAATTAAAAATAAAACTTTGGTTTTAAATGTATATAACAAGTTTTTTAATAGCGATGTATTCGGTGTGTATACACCGTCGTCTACGTATAAAAGAGACGTTAATATAGACGTGTGTGTATGTGGAACTACTTTGCAGATTATCAATAACAACAACGTTTCATTTTCGTATGTCTAAATTATTTTGAATTGAATCAAACAATTTAATTCGTATTAAATTTAAAATTATTTTCTTTTATATTATTAAATAATATAATATGTCTGGTGCAACTGCGGCACATGCTTCTTATAACGGTTCTGGTACACAGGGCCTTGCTGTAACAAATAAAATTAATGATGTCGGTGACATTATGTCCGTTTTTTGGAACAAGGACAAAACTACAAAACAGTTACTACATGGGTCTTCGATAATCGAAATTCCTTCGTCAGGCGACGGCGCATCTGCAGGTTCTAATATGATCTTCACCTTAAACAGCGATATGGACTTAATTGGAGACTTGTTTTTAACTATTAAAGTTACACCAAGTGCATCGATTACTGTAACAAAAGAATATGGTCTTTTAGGGTTAATTGATAGAATTGAATTTCAGGTAGGCACTCAAATTTGGCAAACTCTCGAATACATGGATATTCTTGGATTAAATTCTACTGAATTATCTCATGGGGCGTATGAGAAATTTATATTAGGTCTTCAAGGATCTGATAGAGATGGTGCATATATGGCAAAGGATACCGGAGTACAAGTTACGGATTTGATTACATTTACCAACGACAGGTTTTTCGTTGTAAAATTGCCACTTCTAACTAGAACTATTGGACCAACATTGAATAATTATTCTAATATAACAGAGGGTGGATTTCTTACTGCGGCAGCGCCAAATCAGACTGTTAAAATTAAAGTGTATACTAACAAACTGACTACCATGTACGACAACAAAATGTTATCTTCTAACACTGCCACAGGTATTACTGACATTAGACTCTATGGAAAGCATATTATAATGTGCAATGAAGAGCGTGAACAGATAAGAAATATGCCCGGAGGACTAACCAAGCGTGTCAAGATATCCCAAAACAGAGAAGAGGTTGTTCCGGGTGCTACATCGAATATTTCCAGTATCGAAATAGACTGCGATCATTTTTCGCTATATGCTTCACATTTGATTATACAAATAATAGACGACTCTGCTCTTAGCGCAACCCCGTTCGCCGCTGCCGACAACGTCGCTTGTCTACTTGAAGCTGAGTTAAAATTAAATTCAACGTCTTATTGTGGTAAACTTAAAGGTGGATTATTGACCGGAGTTGTACCAGAATCTATGGGTTTGTACGTTAACCAATTTAGTTCTAGAGCTGCTGCCCATGTTAGAACTTTTACTTACGTATTCCCTCTTGCCAATAGAGCATACTCTGGTTCGGGGGTTCCTCTTAATAGATTCGATAATATTCGTTTAGCATTAAAAATTCATTGCCCTGGAAGTGTTGTTGCAAAGAAGGTTTGTGTCACATGTGTTGGAGAAACCACTGCTATGTATCGACAGGGTGCAGCATCTATCTCTATGTATTAAATAATTAAATATTTAACTTTTACAGAAATAATTTTAAATTTAATACGTATTAAATTTAAAATTATTTTCTTTTATATTATTAAATAATATAATATGTCTGGCGCAGTTGCTGCTCATGCTGCCTATAACGGTGCTGGAACACAGGGTCTTGCTGTAACAAATAAGATTAACGATACTGGGGACATAGTATCAGTTTTTTGGAACAAAAACGATACAACTCGTCAATTATTACACGGTGCAAATTATGTTGAAGTTCCTTCTCAGGGTACTTCTGGCGGTTCAACCAGAAATATAATAAATTTTGACATCAACAATGATGTAGATTGTATAGGTGATCTAGTTTTAGAAATTAATGCAGATATTGGCAGCGGTTCTACAGAATTTGAAGGGTTTGATTTACTAAAAGCTATATCCCGTGTCGAACTTATTGTAGGTACACAAGTGTGGCAAACTTTGGAATACGAAGACCTTTTAGCTCTATATCATTCTGAGGTGCCACCCGGTTGTTTCGACCACTTGGCTTATCAATTATCCGGACATTATACTGGTACTGTAGATGGACTTCCAAGTTTTAGATATGCACCCGCGGCGAGCACTGCGCAGTACATGGTAGCAATGATTCCTCTTAAAATGTTAACTAAAACACTTGCATCAGAATTAGAAGTTTATTCAGAACACACAGAAGATGGTCATCTGATGGCAGCAGCTCCAAACCAGCTTGTCAGAATTAACGTCCATACAAGGGAAGCAACTGCGGTCGACGCGCAGTGCAGTGAAATCAGCGTAAAATTATATTCTAAAAATATAGTTATGTGTGAAGCAGAGCGTCAACAGTTAGTTTCTACCCGAATTGCTAAAAGAATTAAAGTGACTCAGAATGCAATATATCGCCCGTCATCAAACTCGGATATTACTCATACTATTAATTTAGACCATTTTTCGTTGTATGCGTCTCATTTGGTGATTATCACCTCAATTCCTTATTACAGATTAGATACAGTTGAACTATTACTAAATTCGTCTTCTTTCTCCGGAGAAGTACCGGTAGAAATACTTAAAATAACAGGGGGGTGCATGGGACTTTATTCTAATACAGCTGGTCGTTCAGTAGGCGCGGATGACATGGTTTATTTAATTTTTCCACTTGCTTCAACTGCATATGGAGGTGCATCAGTGCCTTTAAATAGATTCGACAACATCAGACTAATTGTTAAGGGTATATCTTCTGGTTTAAATGCTCCACGTGATACAAGCGTAGGTAACACAACGCATATTATTAGTGTAACTGCAGTAGGATGTACTACTGCTTTATATTCTAATGGCGTAGCATCTATCTCGATGTATTAAATAATATAATATAATATTTAACTTTTACAGAAATAATTTTAAATTTAATACGTATTAAATTTAAAATTATTTTCTTTTATATTATTAAATAATATAATATGTCTGGCGCAGTTGCTGCTCATGCTGCCTATAACGGTGCTGGAACACAGGGTCTTGCTGTAACAAATAAGATTAACGATACTGGGGACATTGCATCGGTTTTTTGGACTAAAAATGATACAACTCGTCAGTTATTGCACGGTTCAAGTTTGGTTGAAGTGGTAAGTTCTGGAAGTTCCGGACAGGTTAACACGTTTGGTTCATCAAAAATTTTTACTATTAATAACGATGTAGACGTTCTAGGAGACCTGTTTTTAGATTTAAAAATGAAAATAAAACCAACTTTTGATGGCACAGGTGCTACTAGAATTCTAACGGATTTTGAATTAGATGAAAATTTTCAATATCGATTGATTGATAGAGTTGAATTTATGGTTGGTACGCAAATTTGGCATACATTAACGGGTGCAGATATAAAAGTAATAACTACAACCTGTAAACCAGAATCGATTTCGGAAACTATGTCTGAAACGATAGCCAGCGAAAGATTTCTCAGGGGAATTAACTCGCCAGACGTTGGTGGAAATGCGGATGTATCTTCTATTCGTCTAGCACCGCAAACTACAGTTTCAGAATTTGCAAGGGTAGTTTTATGGATACCAGCATTATCTTCGGATTTGACTGCTCCGCTTAAAAAATTTGCCAATATTACTGAAAATGGGTATTTAATGGCGGCTGCTCCGCAGCAGTCTGTAAAAATTAAGGTAATATTTAAAAATAGTACATCTGCTGCTGCAATAAGCACCACTATTGACGAAATTAAACCTGATGCTAATCTCGCCTCTGTAACAGCCTTTGCATATCGTTCGCTAGACCCATCGACTACCGATCCAAAAATGGATGCGGATGGAGCAATTTATACAAATAAGGGACCTTTCAAACGCGTAGTTACAGGATTTGCTAATACAAATGCTACTGCAATAACTGATATATCAGGCAAAACACTCATTTTAGATTTATCTATAGACCGCGTTAGATTATTTGCTAAACAACTTATGTTATGTAAAGAAGAACGAGACCAAATCAGAGGTGTTCCCAATGGATTACCTTACAGAATTAAAATGACACAATCTATTAGAGCCGAAATTGGTACTAGTGTAGAAAAAACGATAGATCTAGATTCTTTTTCGCTCTACGCGTCTCATATTATTATCACTGGGGATGTGGCTGGAGCTCATATTATGTCTGCGGAACTTAAATTAAATTCATCGTCTTTTTCGGGAGTTTTACCTGGTATATTTCTCAAAAATGCTGCACCCGAAACTCTTCATCTATATTCTGGAAAAACCTTGTCTCTAGAGCATGTAGATGACAATGAAACATATAACTTTCATTTGGGTAAAGGGGAACTGCCTATGTATGTATTCCCACTTGCATCTACAGCATTTTCGGGTTCTTCAGTACCTTTAAATCGGTTTGATAGCATTAGATTAACGCTTAAATTTGATACTGCTCCTTCAGTTGCTTCAGCAACTCTAACGTCGCCAGGTGTAAACGTTACATGTGTAGGTGAAACTACTATTTTATACAAGGGTGGTGCTGCTACTCTAGCAATGTATTAAGTGTAAATAAATTATAAATTATAAATTATATATTATAATATAATAATAAATAATACAGCAATGGAAAATTATTTATTATTAATTATAAAGTACATTTTACTCGGAGTGTTATCGCTAAGTGGCGGGGTTTTTATGCTAATTTTTTTGTTTCAATTATATTATTTACTTACTTAAATAATTTTATTTACATTGAGCTCACAAATTTCCAATCTAATTCTTTGCATATGTTTTTCCATATTTCATCCTGTTCATACATTTTTTCTCTACTTTTAAGTAGAGGAAAATATTTCAAATACTCATTCTTTTCTAAAAGTTGAAAAAATTTATATAATGTATACGAATAACTTAAAAAATTTTTTCTAGTTTTAGGGCAGTGTTTTTCGAAAGGTTTTTGTATATCATTAAACATCTGCAATAACTTAATTTCAAGTTCGTTGTTTATTACCAATCTTTTTTCTCCTGTAATTCTAGTAATTATATGTGGTATGTGTTCATAATATTTATTAAGTTTTAATTTTTTTAAAAATTCTTTCATTTTATCGTAGGTGATACTATTTTTATCAGTAATTCTTTCTTTCTTAATTTCGTTAATTACAGCTGTTATAATTTCATCTGGTATACTTATTCCTTCGCGTCCCTGAGTTTGGTATATCCATTCTTTAAAGTGATTAGTTCTCTTATAGCAATAAGGTTTATTATATTCATGAGTATCTGAATGATTCCAGTCTGGCAAAGTAGATATATTATGGGTTTGAGTTGTTCCGCACATATAGCAAACATTAACGCCAACTGATGGATCATTGACTAATCTATTTCCGCAATCCTTACATTTAAAATTATCTTGAATTGTATCTATATAATTTCCCCCTTCTTCTGGAAAACACTTTGCTATATAATTTTTATACATCAACTCTTTATTATTTTTAGAATCCAATTTAATGTATTTAGAAACATCTCCCAAATATTCTGAATCATCTGGTTGCTGTTCTGTGGATGTATTATCTATATTTTTAATAAATTCAATTGCTTTAAATAGATATTCTACTAATTCTCTTTCAGATTCTATATCGTTAATTTTATCTTCTAAAGATTTAATTTTTTGTAAATGTAATTGTAAATGTAAATGCAAATTAGAAGAAATATCTTTATTTTTTAAAGATTTAAGTTCTTTTTTATATATTTCAAGTTTTTCTTTTTCCCTTTCGATTTCTTTAAGTTTTGTGTTGTGTTTTTCTAAGATTGAAGTTCTAGAATCCGTGTGAAGTGGTTTTTTTGATATTTTAAATGATGCCATCAATTCTTATAAATATTATATTTTTTTAAACGTTTTAATTTATTAATTTTTAAAAATTTGTAATATAAATTATGTTTCTTATAAAATTATCTAACATTTTTAATATAAAGGTGCTAAAACGCATAGCAAAATTATATAAAATCAAATATATTTCAAACATGACAAAAGATAAATTGTTAGATTTACTAAATAATTATAATGCTGCAAAATTTATACAACGCGTATTTAGAAGTAAATTAATTTTAAACGCGGAATGTCCGATATGCAACGAAATACTAGTATATCCGTTTATTTCATTCAAAATAAATAATGTATTTTTTTACTATGATTTTAAAACTATCACGTCTTATTTTGAAAAAACCGGAGATTTTAGAGATCCTTGCACTAGAAAACTTATTTCAGATAAAAAAATATATGAAATAAATGCATTAATTAGTTATTATTATGGAAAATCTAGTAATAAAAAATTAATTACTAAAAACATGATTAAAAATACAGAGTTTAATATAATAACATATTGTTTGCATGATTTAATAAAAGAACTTGATTACAATTCTAAATACAATTTATTAGATTTAAATTCAATTTATGAAAATATACTACCAAGATTTATATATTATATTAATTATCTTATTAATAGATATCCGACCGAAGAATTTATTATTGTTTTGAATGCATGTAAAGAATCTATTAAAAACCCAACATTACTAAAATATATACATTTTATAGAGACAAATTATTGCTAAAAAATATTAAACATAAAGAAAATGCATATATAAAAGAATGTATATAAAGGATAATATGTCAGGTTGTGAAATCTGTGATCCTAAAAGTAAATACGGCAATTGTATATGTAATGAAAAATTTGCTATATTCAATGAAACATGTAAAAGAATTGTCGATGATTCTCAATTAAGTATATGCAATTTTTCAATCTTAAAACCATGGACTATATCTACGATTACTGTGTGCTGCAATTTTAATAGTTTAATAGACATTAAAAAATATACAGATTTTTATGGAAACAACGTTAATAAAAAAAAATTTTATAATTGTATTCATTTTTATTCGGGGGTAAAATATCAAACTAAGATTAAAATATCTATTAAAATTTTTTCAAACGGTAAAATACAGATGGCAGGTGTTTTAAACGTTTTGGCAATTACATATGCGATAAGAAAAATTTTTAAAAGATTATCTACATTAAAAGCATTCGAAAGCGAAGCATTTGTTTCAAATGTAAAAGTGTGTATGATTAATTCTGATTTTAAAATAAATAAAAACATAAAACAAGCAACTTTATGTAAAATGTTTGATGAAAAGAATTTACCTTATATTAAAAGATATTCTTTTAACCCTAATAAATACCCTGCAATAAATGTTAAAATTTTAAATTCTGACCAGATTAGTCTAACAACCTGTTTAATATTTAGATCTGGGAGTATAATGATTACTGGAGGTAATGATTTATGTGAATACTACGACATTTATATAAAAATTTTAAAATTAATCGACGAAAATCACTCAACGTTACTGATTTAATTCATTTAAATCTTCTGGAATATTATTTTCATTTAAGTCTTCATTTTCATTTTCATTTAAATCTTCATTAGATTGTTCGATTATTTCGTTTGTATCTTTTGGTGACTGAACTGGAGTTGGCATTGGCATTTTCATTTTCATTTTCATTTCGTCAGTTGATTTAGAAGTTGGAATTGTATTCTGAAATCTTTCTCCTGCAGACGATATAACATCAGAAATAAACTTGTCTACTTTATTTATTTTTTCTGAAAATGTATTTAATTTTACATACATTTTGTAATATAGATAAAATAATATTATGCACAAACATAATAAAATTATTAAATATATAAAATAAGGACTGCTCAGGTCAAAATCCATTTTATATATTTGAAACATTAAAAATGCAAATTTAAAACGAATATTTATTCTGGGTCATCTATCACGTTATCGTCGCTTGATATATCAATACCAACAAAAATAGTAGTTCTTTTTACTAGAACTCCGGATCTAGGTGGGTATTCCCGTGATCCCTGGAATAGTACTTTAATGTCGTTATTTGTAAATGTAGCCATGTAATAATCCTTTGTAAATTGTTCTCTAGGCAAATTATTTTCTCTGCAGTGGTCGTTAAATGCTTGTGAAAATACTTTCATTGGAATATATAATTTTTTGTCAAATACAACTTTACCAGATTTCAAAAAATTCTGGAGAGAATTTGTAGTTTGTTCCATATCTTCTTTATTTTCATGAAAATATTTTGGAAGGATATTCCAAATACCGCGTTTCCCATATGTTGCTAATGCATTGTGATATCCACTAATGCACAATTTTAAAATAGAAGGAATTTCTTTAGTAAGTTTTTTGTCAATTTCTGTATCTGTTACTTGCACTTTTTTCCAAAAAGTTAGTACAGCAGTTCTTCTTGAAACGCTCTCGGAATTATTTTTATATCTCATAATTTTATTTCCACCCATTGTCATTGGCACTTTCCAATCAATAGTTTCGTCGTTTTTGTATTTTTCGGAGTATGTATTTCTACCCCCTTCTACGAGTAACTGCCAGTCTGTTTGTTCCATTTTAAAATTTTCTGCAATCTCAGGTGCTATTACCATGAACTTATTGACATGAGGTTTGATTCCGTATTTTGCATCGATGTTATTTGATATGATACCTACATCTTCTTCTTCATAAAATTTCTGCAAAATTTTCATTAAAATTGTGCTTTTACCTGCACCTGCCTGACCTAGTAAATATAATAGTACCTGCCAATTATCTAATTCTCCAATATCAAAACACATTCTTCCCATAAAAATACACAACCATTTTTGAATCTCTTCAGGAAATTCTTGATAATCCAACACGCTTTTAAATGTAGGACAATGTTTCATAATTTCAAACCAGTTGTCGGTATAGTCTTCAAAAACTTCAAAATTCGTATCGTGATATTTGCACGCTACTGAATAACTACTAATATATGGGTGAGACGTTCCATAAGGTACAAAAATATCTACATATACAGGCGTGTCACCCGGTTCTGCAGAATTATATTTAGTGATGTAATTACCGTTTTTAAAAGCAAAGAGATGACGGTCTTTAACAAGTGCTGGCAATTCCGGACCTACATATTCCATAAAATAACGCTCTGTATTGTTGATATTACTAATTCCATTTGCAGTAGCATGTTTCCATTGATTGAAGTTTATCTTGTGGTCGCTTTGTTGATAAATGTATTCTTTTATAGTGCAGTGTTTTTTCCATGCATGTGTATTGTTTCCGTTCTTTATAATAGGTTTATAAAGATTTGCGCCATATTTTGTAAATCCTTCTTCTGGAATTTTTTCTAAAAAATATAAAAGAAACATCTGATACGAAGTTTTCTTTGAATCGTCAGTAAATCTACTATATTTAAATAGCATATCAGGGTCTTCATTAGACAATGGGTCATGTGTTTCTTCTGTTGTTTTATAAAGAAGATATATATCTCTTATGAGTCTCTCGCTGTAAAAGATTGCTTCATAAATTTTATCCCATGTTTTCATATATTTTTCATATTCTGGAACAGTCGTTTTAAATTTTCCATAGACAATAGTTGCTTCAAATATTGCATTATCTATTTCATCTCTGAGTAAACTTGTGTCAATCGCATTTATATCTGTGATATTAAAATTTTTGCAGGCACAACCTACAACGTCAAATTTATTTATTGCCCATTTTTTAGTTAAATCTTCAAAATAACTAATTACATCTTCTGCATTTGCATTCTTAATCTTTTCTTTTATTTCGTTAGACCACTGACGATTATGGGCACGATCCGTCATACGATTATATTACTATATAATTAATGCTTTTATATAATTTTTGAAAGTTAGTCGCACGTTATAATCTGCAATATAAAATATTACATTACGTTATAAGCATAGGAAATGAAATCATGTTTGCTTTTTGCAAATAACGGCGAAATTATCGAAAAAGAAATTAAAGATAAAAAGTTTGAACATCATTCGATTTTAGATTTTACCGATTATGTAAAATACGATAAGTACGTTATTTTACATAATACTAGTTTAAACGAAGATACCGATTTTAATAAAACTATTTTTTATTTTACCGAAGATAGATTTAAAGGGGATATAATACTTGTTAAAATAGATGAAAATAATAATATTAAAAATTTAAAAGTGAACGATTACTTCAAAAAATTGACTAAAAATATCCGAGAAAATTTCAAAAACATACAGACTGTAAATGATTCAGATTCAGATTCAGATAGTGATTTGAGTATTTACGGCAAAATTTTGTTAAAAGAACCCTTTGAATATTAAAAAATTTATTTACATTTTAAAATTTTGTTCTCAGTTTTTTCACGGTCTTCAACGTATATGTAATTGTGTAAAAACTTTGCTTTTTCTTCATTAGACATGCCATGCACTTTTTCAAAGTCGTATGTAAAAAACTTTAATAACCTGTCATAAACGTCCCCCTTTTTAACTGCCTTAACTTGTGTAGATTGTTTAAGTTCAATGGTGCCTGTATTTGTGTTGCATATGTCTAGGTCATTCTTTTCCATAAATGCCAACACTTCACTCTGTTTTTCTTTTTTAATAGCCAGCAATTCTTTAATTTTATCCTGAATTGGTTTCAATTTAAGTTTTAAATTTTTTATCTCGATTTCAATTTTATTGAATTCTTCAACTTCATGCTTAAATAGAAGAATTTCGTTATCAGTTACGTTCAACATCAATTTATTTAAATTAATTTATTTTTTTAAGTTATTTAATTTTATGTAAATTTAAGTGTAAGTGTAATATTGTGTATATTTTATATAGATAAAATGCAATTAACAACATAATAAATACAAGAATTATTGAATATATCTTAATTGGCCACACGGTGTCATGAATTACTCTTTTAATTTTATTTTTATTTTCTTCATTCAAAAAAGACTCAATCATTTATTAAGATTAAAATATTTTTTAATCACTTAAACCACCGCCGTCATCATAAACTTCGTTGTCTTCAGAATCATAATTGTCCACATCAAAAGAATGGTCTTCATCATCTGTTTCGGATTCAGAATCCGATTTAATCTCCATCCGTTTAATACTATTTAAAATTTCTTCTTCTTTAATATTTAAACTATACAATTTTGAATTTAATGGGTTCTTTTTAAAACCAGGTTTAATTGTATGAGAAATTTTGCTACTTTTACAACATGTCTTTAACCCTTTAGAGATAATTCTTAAATTTTCTGGCATTTCAATAATTACAATTGGAAAATTATTTTTTCTAACTGGTTTTTTAATGTAAATGTTATAAATTCTTGATTTCAAAGATGCAATACTTTCTTTTTTTAAAAAGAAAAGCGGAAAATTAAGTCTTCTCAGATTATAATTTATGTTAGAAATATAATTATCCCTACTCATGCCATAATTATTTTGAGATTGTTCAAGAAGATGTATATATCTTTTTAAATTTTTAATAATTTCACTTTTAAAGTCTTCAGTATGTTCTGTCCTGATTAAACATCTTGATAAATCAGGTATGTCAACGTGTGTTTGTACAATTTTTTTGATTGCACGTTCTATATTTAAACTGCATTTGCCTTTTTTAGATTCAGATGCTAAAGTACCGCATTTAAATACCTCATATTTGATATTATCACTTTTCAAGGTAGTGTAAAAAAATGCAGGGACTCCGCATTCGCAGTTCATATCAATAATACATTATAATGTAAAACTGTTTAATCTTTATATTTTTTGGCAATAAATTATTATAAAGTTATATATTACATTTATAATAATGTAATGGACAGAGTAAAACAGTTTAATTGCATTCAAAATGAATGCCTTGAAATATTTAAGAAAAAAAATGCAGATTATGGAGATGCATTCGCCACTCACGGTGTTGTAGGAGTTTTAGTTAGAATTAACGATAAACTTTCACGTTTTACAAATATTACCAAAAAGGGAATTGAAATTAATGTTACGGATGAAACTTTAAAAGACACCCTCATGGACCTTCACAATTATGCTGCTATGGCAATTATGTGTCTTGAACAAGAGTAGATTGTTCTGTTTTGTTCTTCAAAAATTGTTTCATATTAGTAATATGAAACCATTCTACATCTATTCCTGGACAGGTTGTAGAGCCAAATACATTCGACACCTTGATAAAACTTTCATTAATGTATTCTCTAAAATTATGGATGTCGGTGAATAAATTTTCATATTCAGCATGGTCATTTGAAGTTTCTAATAAAATTTTGAGTTTTTCCATAAAACTTAGTAAAACAGTCTCAATTAAATTCCAAATATTGCAGTTGCTTTTTCTAAGTTTGTTCTTTTTGTCAAGTCGTTGTATAACGATTTTCCATTTTTCTTTAGTAATGTCTCCGAGTAAATATGCAACTCTATGTCCCAATAGTTCCTGCTCGGCAATTTCATCTTGATTAGCAAAATCGCGCACTATCGCTTGACTGTGTCTGTAAAATCTATAGACATTTGCAAAATGTCCAACAGTTCTAGGTCCATTTGGAAAAATTCGTCTCAGAGAGTTTAACAAGTAATATTCAGTAAAATTGTTTAAATCGCATGGCTGATGAATAACTGCATTTGGATTTGGTTTTATCTCTTGATTTGTTTCTCTTAGCCATCTAAAATATTCGGGATTGTGGTTATACTCGGTAATTTGAAATCCAGTCTTCCATGAAAATTGCACGTGACATCTAACGCACCACATTTGGTCGCAACCATCGATTTTTGAAATCATTTCGCCACATCCAGGGCAAGGTTTTGAAGATTTCTTGATAATACGTACAGTTTCTTTAATACTTTCGTCGCATACATGAGTTTCATTTTTAATGCACATACAATCTTTACAATATTTAGTTTCGCACAGATTACAAAAGTGTTTAGAATTTAAAAATCCTTTACAAGTAGTTGCAGGACATTTGAATGTAAAATTTTCTTTAGCAGATGTATCTTCGGTAGAAGTTCCGTTTAAAAGTCGATTGATTTCTAATGTGAATGCATCTGCTACATCTGTAAGAGATTTAACCTGATCTTTTAATTTTTTAATTTCAATCATCACTTCGTTGCGTTTGTCGGTTAAATCTCTACTCTTTTTGATTTGAGAAGCACGTTTTTGAGTAGCTGGCAAAAGTGACATTTGGCGTTCTAGAAAAAGATTTTCAGTGTGTAATTTAAGTTCATTCTGAACAAATTTTTTGGTTAAGTACGTATTCATAAATTCTCTTTCCCATGTAGTTTTACAAAAAATGCATTGCGGGTCATTAAACGAATTTAAAATATGAATTTTACAGCAGGTTCGACACGCAAATTTGTCTTCGATACATCCCTTACATGGAACTTTTAAAAAATTAGACTTGTTGAAAGTTTCACAGCATATATCGCATTCCATAGTAGTCAATAATTTATTGTTAAATATTTCTAAGTTTATTTTTAAAAAGCAATTATAATAATTAATAATTATATGGAGACGGTCGGACTCGAACCGACGACCCTAGGCTCATAAGACCTATGCTCTAAACCAACTGAGCTACGCCTCCATATAATTATTTTATTTTATTTGTGTTTATTATATTTAATATTAATATTTTTTCTTTAAATAACTTTACATTTTATTTTTAATATTTTTACATTTTATTTTTTTTAATATTTTTACATTTTTTTTTAATATTTTTAAATTTGCGATTAATTTGTAAAATAATATAATTATTTAATTATAAGTAATTATAATGGCACCGGATCCCGAATTGACTAGAAAGGTTTTTAAACTTATGCATAAAAAGGGTATTACCTTAAAGCAGGCTTGGTCAAAAGTGAAAAGACCAAAGAAGAAGAAAGAAAAGAAAGATAAAAAACCTAAACCTAAATCTAAAGACAAGGTTAAAAAGAAGAAACCCAAAAAGTGATGCAATTTATTTAATTAATTTAAAAATAGAAATTATAGATATAATATATGGATACTTTAGAAACCAGTACTAAAAAAAATCTATTAGAAATCTGTGAAAAACTAGGAATTACAAAATGCAAATCTAAAACTAAAAAAATTTTAATTGAACTCATTGAATCTAAATGTAAATCTGAATGTAAATGTGTAAATGTAAATGAAAGTGTAAATTTAATCGAAAATGAAAGCGATACAAAAAGCATAAAATTTATAGATTTATTTTGTGGAATTGGAGGATTTCATCAGGCACTTAAAATGTTAGGAGCAAAATGCATTCTAGCATGTGATATCGACAAAGATTGCAGAGAAGTATATTTCAAAAATTATGGAATAATGCCATGCGAAGATATTAAATTAATTAACCCGTCAAGTTTATCCGATTTTGATATTTTATGCGGTGGATTTCCGTGTCAGGCATTTAGTAATGGCGGTAAGAAAAAAAGTTTTGATGATGAAAGAGGATTGCTTTTTGATGAAATTATTAGAATAGCAAAAGTAAAACGACCAAAATTTATGTTTTTAGAAAATGTAAAACACATTTTAAAGGTTAGTAATGGAGAAGTTATTGAATATATTAAAAATACAATTAAAGATGTCGGATATAATTTAACTTTATTTGAAATGTCGCCACATGATTATGGAATTCCCCAACAAAGAGAAAGAATATATTTTGTATGTATTAGAAAAGACATATACGACTCTGGAAATTTCAGAGAAATAATATTAAACCCAAAAATTAATTCAGACAATATAGATCTGAATAAATTTTTAGAAAAAGAACATGAAATTGCTTCAAAATACTTTATAGATGCAACTATTAAAGCAGTGTTAGATGCTTGGAATGAAATTATACAACAGATAGAAATTGGAGAAAAAATATCTCCAACAATTATGATTAACGATGCATTTGTAGATTACGCTGAAACTGAATTTAATGCATTTCCCATTTGGAAACAAGATTATATTCTTAAAAATAAACCTTTAATTAAAAAATATAAAACTATTCTAGAACCTTGGTATGAAAAGCATAAATTACTATTAAAAAAGCGTGAAATTTATGGAAAGTTAGAGTGGCAATGTGGTCCTATCAAAGAAAATGACAGCATTTATAATCATCTTATTCAAATAAGACAATCTGGTATAAGAGTTAAAAAATGCAAATATTTCCCAACATTGGTTGCGATATCACAAATACCTATATATGGAAATCAAAAACGATACATTACGCCGCGCGAATGTGCCCGTCTGCAGTCGTTTCCAGACGACTTTATTTTCTCACCAGACGACAAGAAGAGTTATAAACAGTTTGGGAACAGCGTAAACGTTCAAAATGTTTATAATGTAATAAGTTCTACTTTGAAGAATTACATTCACATCCACACGCCATAAATAATTCACGAATCATGAATCATAAACTGTGGAGAACTATTATGAATACAACCTTTCCATCTCAATTCTACTCTGTATGTCTTATCTCCAACCGATAATTTGTAAAATAATTTAGCAGCATCTCTTAATTTACCCTCTTTAGTGTAATAATAATCGCGGTGTTCCTCTAAATTTACATTTTTTTGTATATCTACGTTGATTTCTGCAATGCTGTCGCCATCAAATTCGTATAAATTATACGGAAGACCGATACAATATAAACTATTTACCAAAATAGTCTTAATAGTGCAATTATTATTTTGAATGGATTTTTTTAATTCTTCAAAATATTTATTGTTGGTATTTGGATAAAATAATTTATTTACGTCTGCTCTATCAGATTTTATAAATTTAGGAAATCCATTAAAATTGAGTACTTCTTTTTTGTAAAAATTTAATTGGTCTGACTCGCTTTTCGACAACATTTTATGCACGCTATAGTTTGACTTAGTAGCATTTATAGACTGTTTGCAGGACCAACCTATTACATTATCGTTATCATATTCAACATACAGGTCTGCTTTGGTTTGTTTTTTATCCAATCCTTTATTTAATTGGTCTATTTTATCGAATGTATTTTTTTTACCTGTAACGTAGATGTATTTTACTACACCTTCCGGTAATTTGGATACATTATTTCCAAAATTTTTAATTCTAGTTGTAACTGTTCCAATTTTTTTTAATAGGTCCTCTCTATATTCAGATAAATCACTAATTTTATTCAATAATATTTTAGTAGGAAAACGAGAATTTTTAATACAGTCTGCTAGGTCATTTAAGATGTATTCAAATGTCACAATTTGGTCCCTTAATAAATATGCATCTACAATTTCACAAGCGTTGTTTTCTACACGCCGTCTCATTATACATTACATTGATAATAAATTGTAAAAGTCTTTTAACCATAAAATAATTTTACAATTTATTAATTATTCATTCATTACTTAAAAACATAATTTATTAATCTGTATGTAATGTAAATGAAACGTATCGCAAATCACAGTGATAACATAAATGAATTAAAAAAAAAGTTAACCGTTCAACCTCATTTACCAGGTTCTCCATGTGTAGTAAATTACTCTATGTATAAAATTGTTGAAAATTGTATGTATATTCCTAAATATTTTGATACATCTAGTTCGTGTATAAATATTGACAATAATCACCAGGTTGCTGATATAGATATAAACGCGGAACCCAGAGAATATCAGAAAGAAATCATAACTTGCATACATAAAGAAATATTAAAAAACGATTCATGTATTGCTTGTTTATATACTGGATGGGGAAAAACTTTTGCAAGTTTATACATCGCACATCTTCTCGGAGTTAAAACGCTAATTATTGTTAACAAAGAAACTCTTTTAGAACAGTGGAAAGAACAGATAATTAAATTTACAGGCATAATCCCTGGTATAATTCAAGGAAATACAATCAATACGGAACCAAAAATTTGCATAGGAATGGTTCAAAGTATATCTATGAAATCATACACAAATGTATTCAAAGATTTTGGGTTTACAATTTACGATGAAACGCATCATTATTGTTCTAAAGTATTTTCAAATGTTTTTTACAAAATAAGATCTAAATATAGTTTAGGTTTAACTGCAACTATTAAACGTGCAGATAAATTAGAATTCGTTTTGGAGTGGTTTTTAGGTAATATATCGGTAGATGTTAAACTTCTTATAATTGAACCGGAGATTCGAATTTATAAATTTTATGAATACCGTGATAATACAATAAAATATAATCAGGATGGCAAGATAAATTCTCCTGCAAGTTTAACTAATATCACCGAAAATAACAATAGAACAGATTTCATAATTAAAATTATAAAAGACTTATATACTCACAATCGTAAAATTTTAGTTTTAACTGACAGGAAATCGCATTGTCATTGTATTAAGGAATTATTAAATAATTATTCTGTCGGAATTTATTTTGGTGGTATGAAAAAAGAAGAACTACAAAAATCTAATGAATGTAGAATAATAGTTGCTACGTATCAGATGGCGTCGGAAGGATACGACAACCCTGACTTAGATACTTTAATTTTGGCGTCTCCAAAATGCAATGTCGAACAGGCAGTTGGTAGAATACTCAGAAAGAAAAATGCAAATAATGCAGTAGTCATAGATGTAAATGATTGTATTAGTATATTTAATAACTGGAATACAAAAAGACAATCATTTTATAAATCTAGAAATTTTAAAATTAGTAATGTAAATGAAAATGAAAGTGTAAATGTAAATGAAAGTGTAAATGTAAATGTAAATTTTAAAGAAGAACCTACTTTAATTACTTATTCTATTATCGATTAAAATTAATTTTATTTACGACTTTTTCTAAGTTCGAATGACGAATTAACCATGCTTTCTCTAAGGGTAGCTTCTGCGCTTCCGTTTATTCCAGAAAGGGTAATTGAAGTATCAAGATCGTCTCCATCGGTAGTCTTTAGAACAGATTCTACCGTTTCTACAGCGTTGTCCTCTGGTAGAATAGTAGAATTTAAAACTGTATTAGGGTCTATAGTAGTTTGGGCAATAATAGAATAAGGTGCAGGAAGAGATTTATCACGGGTATAAGTTGAATACTGCATCGGTATACCACTGCCGCTGTATTTAAACACATCGAAATCTTCTATTTTTGTAAGCAAAGTTCTATTGTCGTCAAACTCCGCATTGGCCCTTGATACATAAGCATTAGTAGAGACATTTGGAAATTCCCTTCTTTCCACTAAACCAACTGCTTTAAGAATCATGTAAATAATATATGCTATACCAATTGTAACCATTACAACTGAAGCAAAAATAACTGGAGCATCATACATACTAAATTTACTCATATTTAAGATAATAAAATATTTTTATTTTAAATAAAACGATTTTTAAAATAAAAAAATTATAATTTAATTTAAACAAAACTGTAAAATGTAAATGTAAATGTAAATGTAAATGTAAATGTAAATGTAAATAAAATGTAAATGTAAATGTAAATGTAAATGTAAATGTATTAACGTAGTCTGTAGTCACGTCTTCTTGTAGCAGGTTTAGCAGGTTTAGCAGGTTCCATTATGTACATTACGTAATAAGCAATTATGGATAAAACAAAAAATATGAATAAAACTAGAAATACAAAAGCAGGGGTTTCCATTTTATTTTAACACAATATTTTAATTTTATAAATTTTAATTAAACGAAATAATCAAATAAATGAAATAATTAGATAGGTGCTAAACAGTATTTAATTTTACCTAAATTAGCAATATTATATAATATAGTTAATGGATAGTCTGTTTTTAGATATATTTCTATAGTAGAGCATAAATTAGTCGATTTGCAGAATAAAATAATATATTTAATATTGAACTTTCCTTCTTGATAAGTTTCGTCTTCTAGTATGTTATCATTAGATTCATTTATTTTAATTATTTGTTCTGCGAAGTCACCTTTTGCTGAAAGAACCAATTCTTTTGAATTAGATTTGAAACTAACTTCGTTTGATACATTCGATAACTCAGATATATACGTTTGAAAATCTGACGAAGGCATTGTAATATAAGAATCGAATGATATACTTGGAATATCATATATTTTTTCGTCCATGTCTAAAATTTTAACCTTGCTTTCTATAACGGTTTTTTTTGTGCTATTTACTGTTTTAATTGTTATAAAAGTAGGTTCGTTTCTATGAATTGTAAAAGAAATCGTATCTGCATGTTTACTACCCTTTAATATCTTAAAAATAGAAACTAAATTTAATCCGATGTTTATATACTCTTCACATATGTACTCTTCAAATTTTTCTGCAAAAAGCGTCAAATTTACTATCGCACATTTTGTAGTGTCTATTGTTGTAAGTTTTATACCAGTTTTATCTGCAGTAAAATTAACATCGCATAAAATATTTTTAAGTGCTTCGAATAAAATTCTAATAGCATTAGTTTGAACAGTTGTAAAACTAAATAAAGGTTTATCAGACATTTATTTAGTTTTAAAGCATTTTTTTAAATAGTATTATTTTATTCAAGTTTATAGTCATCTCTTGGATCGACTGCGGCATGACGCTTCCAAATTAAATTGCACGGACATTTTTTGATAATGATTTTTTTACCTAAAATAGGTGTATCATTGGAAATCATAATTAACATACCTTCTTCAAAATTGAAACTTTCAAATTGTGGGTGATTTTTTAGTGCGTCTTTTAGACTAATTGGTTCTTCTCTATCCCTGTAAAAATTGCACAGCGGACCCAAATACGGAGTAACGTAATCTGTTACATTAATCTCATTAAAGAAAATTGATTCCGGATAATATTTAAATTTAGGTGGTTCAACCTTGAAAGGGTAAATAGGGAATGTGATATCCTTTTTATAGGTTAAATATTTCATAAACTGACCATTAAACATGTATTCAATAGTAATCGATATTATTTTATTATCTTCTTCAATTTTTTCTATATCATCGTGGTCTAATTCTGAGCGCACGATTTCTTGACTATTTTCAAGATTTATTCTATAGCATATAATATCGTATTCATCGTCTTCAAGGTCGTTTTCATCTTCAAACGTTTTATATTTACGTGGGTAAAACTTATCAAACAAAAGTTTTAGTCTATGTGCTACGGTTACGGTTGCAAATATTCCAGAAACTGCATATAAAATCCACATTATAGTTAATAATATAAAGATTCTTTATATAAATTTAAAAATGAATGCAGAAAATGTTCAAGTAAAATCGAAGAGAGGTAGAAAAAAAAAGTGGGAATCTTCAAATCTCAAAAATTTTACATTGAATAATTGTACAAATTTAGAATCTAGTACAGGTACAATTTCTGAGGAAAGCACAAATTTCGAATTTAAATTTAAAAAAGAATCAAATTGTAGCGATTTAAATTTTGGAAATTTAACAATAAAAGTGCAAGAAAAAGAAGAAAAAAAACCTACTGTTATTAATTTTTTAACTAAGGAGAAAAAATCGCGATGCACTATAGAACTTTCAGACGAAGAAGATGAAACAGAACTAAAGATAGTCAAAAAAACAGTAAAACATATCAATACTAATATTTCCACGAATAATTTGAAATGTTATTATTGTCACCATTTTTTTGATAATAAAGCATTTTACATTCCTTTAAAATATTCAGAAGAACTCAGACGATACAAACTATTTGGAAATTTTTGTTCGCCAAATTGTGCAAAATCCTACTGTCTTTCTAGTAAATTACTTGAAAATAAAACTTATTTACTTAGTCAGTTCTATAGAAAGTTATTTGGTGCGGATTTTAAAATTACACCAGCACCCAGTTTTTTAAGACTAAAAGATTACGGCGGAGATTTAACAATAGAAGAGTTTAGAAAATTTTCATACACTAATAATATTTATACTTTAAACAATATTGCATGCGAAATAATATTTTTGAAATGATTCATTTTCATTTTCATTTTATTACAAGGAACAGCAACAAGATAAGTACATAAAATAAATAATTTTTAATCTCAGATAGTAATTTATCAGTAGTGGTGTAATTTTGGACCACATTCGCACTTGCACTTTGGAATGTACTCGCACTTGCACTTTGGAATATATTTGTACTTGTACTTTCATCTGTATCCAAGTTTTCTCTTCTAAATTCTGCACCCGAATTTCGCTGTCTTAATTTGTTTTCAAAATCGTTGTGGTATGTATTACCAGACGAATTTAATGGTGTAGCAGGAATATAAATATCTCTATAAGTTGGACTAGAACTATAATACAATACCATTTAATATTACATTTATAAAATACTTTTTTTTTAAATAAAATAATTTTACAGGTTTATAGCGCGTTTACCTTTCTGATTGACTGTAACTTCTTTAGACGTTTCAACCGAACCGCTAGACATCGAATCATCATCTTTTAGAATGCTGGAAAAACTTGTAGACGGACCGGACATGTCTCCCAAATTTTTATTTGGGTTACTGGTCATATTTTGGTATGCCATGTTTTTAATAATGTCTGCCGTTTTAGGATTTTCAGTCCCTGGCATCATAGAACTAAACATAGTTTTAGTCATATGAAACATAAATGCACTTCCGGCTAATGTAACTAAAAGTTGCAATTCGGGTGGTAGGTCGGCACGATTTTTATATTTTTCGTGTAGTTTTGCAAAAACAGAGTCGTAGTCGTCAATGTTATCCATAATAGACTCAGACCAACCATCTAACTTTGCACCCACTGGGTCGAATTTTTTATTAACAAATTCAAGTCCTGTAATAGCAGCTATCAGTAATTTTTGTTGAAATTTAATACTCATCTCAATTTCTGTGCTATTTTTGTGAATTTCATATTCAAAACGTAAGTCTGATAATTTCGAATTCATTGAAAATTTTTTGGTCAATTCTATTCCTCTCTTTTCAAGAGCATATAATTTAAGCAACAAAGTCTGTTTTTCCTCTTTTTTATTTTTTTTGTTTGAAGGTTTTTCATCATCGCCGGATGATTCGGTACTAGAATAATCAGATGACTCGCTTTCATCCGAACCTGAATCGTCGTCACTTTCCGAATCGTCGGAATCGTATCTAGGTTCTGTTTTTGTTTTAGAACTATTAACAAAATTACGATAATCCTCGGAAGCAAATTTAGCAGATTTTCCGGATTTACCCAGTTTACTTGGATTTGATAATGCAGGTTTAATAGATTTTGACGACTTAAAAGATTTATCACGCTCCTCTTCAAAGGTATCAGGTAAATCGTCTGGTTCAATAGTGCTTGAACTATCGTTATCATCAGAATCGTCGCGTGTCAAAGTAATCCCATCTATGCTAATCGGATTTTTAACGCTTACAGGTGTATGAGATTGCTCAGTTTCAACTTTAATTCTAGGTACAGAACCGCTCATTTGTATTATAATAATTTATTATTTTACATTTAATAACGCATAAATTATTGAAATTGAATATAAAAGTAATTATTATTTATTATTTAAACGATGATAAATAATAACATTTTATATGCTGCCGGTATTCTTTTTTATAGTAAAACTTTAGATAACACACCGTTTTTTTTATTAGGTAAAGATTACGACAATAAATGGTCCAATTTTGGAGGTAGGTGCGAAATATCTGATAAATCTGATCCAGAAACAACTGCTGCAAGAGAAACTTGGGAAGAAACTATTGGAGCAGTTTATGACTATGAATATATTAAACAATCTCTAAAATCTAAAAATGTTAAATATATATCTTGCAAAACTCCTAGTGGTCATCCTTATTATATGTATCTTTTAAAAATTCCATATAGCGTCTCATATAGAGACCGTTTTATTTCTACTAAAAAGTTTTTAGGAAACATAAAAACTGAAAGCAAATTTTTAGAAATGACCGATATTAAATGGGTTTCTTTGGATACTATTAACTATTCTACAAACAATAAAAAATCTATAATAAAATTGAGGTATATTTTTGAACAAACTTTGAAATTAAATATAAAAGAAATATTGGAATTACTATAGTCGTTTTAATACACTATAACCGTTTTAATACAGTTTTATTAGAAACTACTTGGAATATTGGTATTTCTATATTTCTAGGAGTTGTTCTAGTTTCAGTAAAATTTAACTCGTTAGTTTTACCAATTTTAACAATTGGATTTATAAATTTTGGGTCAAAATCTTTTTCAATAATAGGAGGCATTTCTAATACGTTTTTTTCTATAACTTCATCGAAATTCCTCGGACGTAATACACTCGTTTTAGAAACTACATTAGTATTGTAAAATTCAGATAATTGCTCAGTATCAACCTTGAGTTGTGGTGTTTTTTCAAATGTGTAATTAGGTTTTACAGAAGGTCTTCTAATGTAGGAAGAATCCATCTGTGTAAATATATCTTTTATCTTATCTGGAGTTCCAATTGTAGGTACAATTCTTACAAGTGTTTTATCTCGTTTGTTATTTACACCTTGTATTGTAGAAATTTCGTTATTTTGCAAGAATGTGTTGTTACTTTCTATACTTGGTTTGTCTAGTTCAAAAACATTGGACATTTGATGTTAATATTATATAATATAATATATTTAATTATTTAATTTAAAAAAAGACTTTGATTCTTGAATTTTTTTATCTGCTTCATTGAATAAAAACTTTTTTTCGTTATCCTCTGCTCTCGTCAAACTTTTATCTCTTACGTAACTTCCTGGATCTGGTCTAGTTTTAAATACTATTTCGTCTGGTAATACATTAATTATTCTATCGTTAAAATCAGTTACTCTTTCATGAGGCATTATTATAACTTTAGTAGATTCTCTAATACTATCCTTTGCAGTTCTTATCGTTTTTCTAAAAAAATCGAAATCTTCTACATATTCTTTTATGCCGGTTGGTAATATTACCTTACTTACATTAGATACATTTTTACCCTTTGTAATTGGTACATCTCTATTGACCTTTGTTAAATTTTCAGACTTAATAGTTTTTAAATAAGAAGATTCGTAAGGAAAATTATCTCTGTAAGAACCAAAATTTTCAACTAGACCATTAGCATCTATTATTTTTGAAGATGGATTCATTTCTGGTTTTGCAGAAGGCAGACCTTCACCTTTGAAAGTTGTAATATCTATTATTTTTTTTCCAGGTATATTTTTCTCTCGTGCATTTAAGATGTCACCCATTTCATTGAATACGGGTTCTGAGTCGTCTTCTTGGTCGTTTTCATTTTCATTTTCAACACTAATTTCATTTTCATTTCCATTTCCAAGTTCATTAAAATTTATTCCAATTTCTTTCTTTTCTACAATTGGATTTGTAATGCTACGCGGTTGTCTACTAGTACTCTTTGGTTGGTAACTGGTCTTATTTATATGAAATCCGATTAATGCTAGAGAAATTATAAGTATTAATATATACTTTTGCATTTTAGTAATAATTAAATATTTTAATTAAATATTTTAATTTATGTATTTAATTATTTAATTTGTATTCTGCATGTAGGACACGTGTCTGATTTTTTTAACAACCATTTTTGTATACATTCAGTACAAAAAGAGTGCTTACATTCTAGTTTAACATTATTTTCGCTATCTTCCATGCATATTGCACAAGTAGTTATAGAATTATCTTTTTCTAATTTATCGAACTGTTCTTGAGTTAATGTATTTTTTTTCGTTTGGTTTTCTTCGCTATAAAATAAATAATAACTAGCATCATCCCTGTTTATTAAAAAAAGCATTATTTCATTATGGAGTCTTTCCGTAATTAAATTGTTAATTTCGTTTATTATTTCAGTGTTAGATATATCAGATATATAAGATATATTCGTTCTGCCAGTTGTATTGTATGTATTAAATGCATTAAGTGTGTATTCAGGATTTTCATTTGGTAAATTTTCGTCGGATACATTTTCATATGGAACATCTACTAAAATTCCGTTTATTAGCATTACATTTCTTATATTAGAACTCATTGACAATGAAACCATTTGTTGTAATTGTAATTATAATAATATAATTTTTAAATAGATTATTTATCTAATTATCTATTTATCTAATTTTATTATACTCCTTCGTAAATGAAGAATTATTCATTTCATCTGGGGTATATTCAACCTGAGGATTTGAATATGCAACTATTTTATTGCCTCTTACAATTTTATTTGAATTAAAAACAGGTCCGCTAACCAAAGCAGTATTATTACTTGCAATAGTATAATCTATATCAATTTTTTTAAAGTTTTTGTATCTAGAAAAATCAAGATATTCGCCGACTTCGCGCATTTTAGTGTTATCGTCGTTTAGTAGTCTGCTTGGATTAAATGACATTTGTTATTATAACATTATAATATTTTTTTTAATAAAATAATAATTAAAAACTGACGTCTGAAACTGTAATTTCATTTTTAACATCTTTTTTCAATATGTCATTTATTACTTTAGCACCTAAAGTGACGTCTTCGGTTATTTTGTTGTTATACTTTTCTAAATTTAACTCTTCGCTTTGTGCTTTTATTGTATCTGGTATTAAAAAATAAGTTCTTGCAAGGGATTTTGTATTAAATTCTGGTTTATAATTTACAATTTGTAAATTTTTTTTGTTTGTACTTTCGTCTTGTAATATAACTTTTTCGAGAACTGAAGAATTTTTAAATTCACGGTCTTCTATATTTTTTAAAATTTGATCCGTATCTGCATAAAGCATATCCTTGTTAAAAGTTGCAAAATAAATTAATAAAGATAAAATTATAGATATAATACCTGCTATAGAAAATTGCGTATATTGCCCCGTATATATAGCAGCAGTAATAGATATTAATATTATAAGTCTAGTCAAAGAATTATATTTAAAATTCTTATCAGGACCGCTGAATGGATTAATTTCGAAAGAATTAAATAAACTACAAATATCACTAAACCAATAGGTTGTCATTTAACTTATAATTAAGAATTTAATTTATTTAAAAAGTTTGTTGAAAATCCAGTATTTAAATTTTCAGCTTCTTTTTTATATTCAGAAAAATAAATTGAGTTAAATTTATTAAAAGTTTTTTCGTCTTTTGTAATTATTATTTCTCCTAATATAAACAGTGATTGGATATAATCCCAAATAGATTTTTTAGTAGTAGTACTTAGTTCCAACCAATAAACATCTAATCCACAATCTTGTGTAAAATTTCCAAAATCTTTTACAGTCTCGTTAATAGTTTCGTCTTTTAAAAAAAAAGTGTCGTTTCTATCTTTTATTTCCTGTTTGTATTTAATACAACTAACCATAAATAAATTTACTGGAGTTTTAGGCGAAGTTTCCATTAGCATCAAAAATGCTCTTCTGTATGTTTTTAATTTTGGGTAGTCAAACTGATTTACAATTTTTTCCAAAAATTCATCGAGTAGTTTATTAAATTTAACTACGTCTTTTGACATTTGATATAATATATAAGAATTTTTTTTTTAAATCATTTTATTAGATAATAACTAAATGGATACGTCGATTAAAATAAATAGTACCAATTTTTTTGTTAATAAATTAGATTCATTCGAAGAAATTATTAACATGAACACTCTCAAAACTAGATTTCCACTAGATGATTTTGGAGAAGGTTTTGTTAGAATAAATTTTGCAGAAAAATTAAATATGGGTGCCGGAACTATTAATTCAAACTACAATAGACCACCTGTCGGTCCAATTAAAACCGGACTTTATTGCAGTTACTGTTACAGGAAAGGACCTTTATTTCATATTAATGAGTGTCCTTATCCAGAAGATAAAAGTTTATATTTAACTCTTGGAGGCGTAAATGAGTTAATAGTTAAAAATCCGGCATATGATGGAGATTATTCTGGATTAAAACAGAAGATACTAAATAGAACTATTACACAAGATGAATTAAACGAAGAATTGCTTTTTATAATAGACGAAGTAAAATTATCAGGTGAGTTTAGTCTTGAAAGATATTCAGGAATGTTATCTAAAATACAATTTTCAGAAATTATTAAAAAAAGAGGACCAAAAAAATTAGCCAATAAAACAGCAACAACGCAATTTTTGAATAGTGCAATTATATTTTATAAAGATGGTGCAAACAAAACTTCTATAAGAGTTAGTAAAAATGGATTAATTAATCTTATTAATATACCAAAAGAACCTCAACGATTAGACTATTTAATTAAAACTTTAATAGATAAACTTAAAAAGTCTGGAGCAATAGATCTAGAAAAATTCCAAGAAATTACAGGTTTGCCAGATTTTGAGTACTTACCTTATAAATCTTATATACATTCTATTACAGGACAATTTAGCGTGTCGAGAGAACTAGAAATCGATTTCGAAAATTTAAATGAGTTGATAGCACCAACTGACCCATATGGAAATTTGCTTGATTCGAAACATACTAGACTCGAAGTTATATCTAGTTCATTGAGTATAATAAATTTTAAAGGAATAAAAATTATAGAGTGGTCATATTCCTCTGGCAAGGTTTCGCGAAATCAAACTACGATTAAGGCTTACATTAAATTTGTATCTATACCTGCACCAGGTATTAAAATAACAGGGATCATCAACAAATACGGCGTAGTTATGTTGACTATGTCTAGATGTAGCGATAAACTTATTAAAGATTCGCTATGTGGTAATTCTTTTACACCTTTATCTAGCAATTTTTTTGATTCACTTAGAGAAGTTTTTGTAGATTTTTTTAAAGAAAATGATAAGATTTTATTGAAAAAAACCTTGACAGGTGATATAACTAAACCCGAAAGAAATACAATAACAGGATATGCACCTGCAAATTGCAGACCTGTTAGAACTAGAAAACTTAAAGATGGCACGACTTATTATGAACAGATGCATCCTGTTCCATATTCTTGGAAAGGTAAATGTCCCGACCCAAATTATCAATTTTTAGACCCACTTGGTTCTCCAGAAGACGACGGAATTAGATATCCATGTTGCGAAGCTAAAAGTAAAAAATCTGTAGAAAGGATGAAACAGTATTTAATTAAAGGATTTCCTGAAGGTGCAGATGAAACTACTAAAAGAGACTTTTTTTTGAGTTCTGTAACCGCAGATGAAGACCCTTACTCTGGAATAATAGTTTATGGAAGTAATACTAAAGGCGCAACTGCAAGAGTATTGATAGACGACCAATTTGAAACTGTAACAGTTATTAAAAAAATATCTAAGAAAAATAATGATTACCAGGTTAAAAATAACAGGACCGGTGAAATCTTAGTTGTATCTGGTGAAGATTTTGAAAGAGAAAGTAGATATTTTAGAGGTTTGAACACTTTTACAAAAGACGAACTTCTTAATTGCATAAAAACTAATCTTTATAATTTAGATTTAAAAATTAACTCGCGTGGAGAATTAGTTCATAATATAATATCAAATTTAAATGAAAAATATAGTTTACGCCACAGAACTATTTTTTTAAATTTAATGGGTACAACTCGTATTAAAATGAGAGATTTAACTTATAACAATGTATTAGATTTAACTAAGAACACTTATTTTTTGAAGAATGTAGGAATCGATTCCCATAATTTTTTCTTAGTACTTTCTCCGGATGGTAATTTTTTTATTAATTATAATTTTAACATAATCGAACCAGATATTCAAGAATTATTCACTGACACAATTGTATTAAATGGATTTTTAACGTTTAATGTTTCGGAGTCCAAATATGTTTATAATATAATTAGTCTACTTTACTATAATGAAGGTCTTGAAGAATATACTTTTATAGACCGCGAACTAATTTTGAGAGAACTGTTGACAAGATTTAGCGGTATTACGGATATAATATTCGTATATCCCGATAATTATACAGATTTAATAGAAGGTTCGAATGAGATAATAGAAATTAACGATAAAAATAAAATGGTATACATGAATAGCGAAGACATCACTGATAATATTTTATGGAGCAATAAAGATTCATATTCGGATACTATAGAATTGCAGATTCTTGCAATAGATTATGCGACTTACACATTAAATTTTGGTTATGACTATATTGAATTTCCAGACGGAATTGGAATAGATTGGATTAAGAAATATACATTTTTTGAAAAACTTCCAGTTGGTTTGAAAATAGGGGATTACATTAAAATTAAAATTAATCGTGATATCAATGGTAATGTAGTGCAAAATAGAAAATTAACTATGGTTAGAAAAACGAAAAAAACCTACAATTACGATTACATCTTAGATTTATTGCTTGTAAAATTTTATCCAATTAATTATACATTTTTTAGTCAGGGTGATAAGTGGTATTATTTCGATAGAACCCTGGTTTATGACGGTGAAAAATTAGCGTTTACCGAAGAGTTTTAAAAGAAGTTCTAATATGTCGTCTAAAACTACATCTTTTGAAAGAAGTTCAATTTCTATCTGAAATGTTTCAAAAGAATCTTTAGTTTGAGTAAAAGTCCGGTCCATAAATATTACATCTGTTATTGCAGTAAAATCTATTCTATAGAGATTAGCAGGGTGTGTATATGTCACTCTGTATTTTCTATTACCGTTTCCAACTAAATTGTAAATATCAGAGACTTTTTCAGTTGATCTGGAAAATCTTACGTCAAATCCGGCAATTGATTTAAGATTAACGTCCACATTCGATATTCGTTTCTTATTTATAGAATCTAATAAAATATATTTTCCAAATTCTTTAGAGTACTCATGACGAGTTCTTATTTTACCTTCTTCATAATCGTTGTATAAATCTACATAATCTTCAATTTTTTCTATGAAATTTAAACTTCTAACTATATATAGATATGCAATAAAGTCTTCACGTTTTATTCGCGGATTAAAATTTTGCCCAATTATACCAAGTCTCAATTCTACTTCGTTGTCTGTAGTTTGGTCGATACTTCTTATCATTGCATCGATTGCAGATTGTTGACTGTCTGGAATATACTTAATTTTTCCATTTAGTGCCAAGCAATTTAATAATTTATTTTTTGCAGAATATTCTAATATTTTTTTAGTAGATTCTTTGTGTGCTTGATTAAAAAAATAAAATAAATCTTTTATAATTACTGGATTTTTAAAACTATTAATCACATTCAATACAGTATTCAAAGAGTTTGGTTGTGTTTTATCTGCTCTAATATCTTTAAATTGAAAGTCTCCGTCTGCGGTTAATTTAAATTCAACGATAGAGTTATCCTTTATTTCATTTGGAACTACAACTACTACAGGTTTATAATTTCTTTGAAAAAAGGACTCTTCTTTATTACTAGTAACAAGCACGTTTGCAGTTGTTCTAGAAATTTTTTTAATTTTTAAATCAACGGTTTGTTCTGTTTGTGGTTTCCATTTGTACTGCTCTGACGTAAATTTATTCCACGTCCCTATTGTATACAAAGTTTTGTAAGATGTAAATATAAGACCGTCTAAAATTAGACGTTTTGAAATAAAAACAGGTATATTACCTTTTTCATATTTGTCTTTTAACATTTTGTAGTGTGCAATTCTATGTGTTTTAAGACTATTTTGCAAATATCCAGTGTTGATATCGTTATATATTCCATTAAATAACGATTCAAGGGGAATATTACTCAAAAAATATATAGGTTTTAATTCTATGTTAAACCAAGAAACACCTTTAAGAGCATCGGTTAATTTTGGAATCATTTCAGGTGCATAAGACGGTGTTTCTATTAATTTATATAATATATCGTATCTCTGAATATAGGTCCAAGGAATTGCTCGAGGTGTATTATCGAACGGAATTACCATAGAAACAGATTGACCAATTATAGTTTCTCCGTTTGCAACGCTTATATTTCCAGGACCGAATAAAATATCGAATGCCATAAAGGATATACCCGATACTTGTCGAAATTCCAATTCTTTGAAAGAATTGCCGCTTGAATCAAAAAACACCAATTCTCCATCTAGCAACATTTCTTCCCGAACATCTACATATGGCAAGACATCGCGATCTTTATCTCTTAATGTGTACAAATTCATGTTTCTGTCTATAAAACAGACTACTCTTTTTGAAGCATCTCCGAGTCGTGGTCCGATATACATCAGGACTCTTATACCATCCACCTTTTGTGTTACTGTGTAAAAACTTTTTCCAAGAGCATCTATCTTTGCCAAATTATGCACATCTTTTTTCTCTAGAGTTATAGGAAGACCTCCTATAAATTTTTTGACGTCAAATTGTTTATTTTTTGCTATCATATTCGCAGCAAAATTTTCAAAGTGTTTTATGAGTTGTGTATCCCTGATTAGTTCCATATTATATTATATAAATAAATATAATTTAATATAGATTAAAATTTACAATAAATATATTTATTACCTAATTATCTAAATTTTGGCAATACGTATTTATAGTCTAAAAAGTTGAATATATCTTCTTCGCTTTCTGGAGATTTTTTTTGTATTTTTAAAAGATATTCTTCTTCTGAGACAGGTTTTCCATCTTTTGACCGAATTAAATTTCTTTCATTTAATGAAAAACCTTTCTTGAGAGCGTGGGACCTCATTTTGAGATTAAATTCTTTTGACCCTGTAGTAAACAGTAACGCAAATGGAAATACATCTAATGAATAATAGAATATATCTACATGCCTAAAGACATCTAATATTTTTGCTATTGCCATAATTTTAGTTTCTCCACTAGCTAATACATTTTCTTCTTTAAAAATTCCAGTTTCTATTAAATTTTTATAAAATCTATTCATTAAAAATTCGTTGTACGTTTTAGAAATTATGAGAACGTCAACGTCACCCGAATCGTCTTTTTCTCTTCTATAAGATCCCGAAATTATAAGTTGTCCTTCTAAATTTAAATAATCCAGAGTTTCTTGAAATACAGATGTTAGGATATCTCTCCAATTATCCATTTCAGACCTCGGTATTCTCTTTTCTAAATCATCGTAGTGTTTCAATCCTATTGCTTGCTTTGCATTAATTACCCCTTTATTAACCGCATATAATGCTTTCAGTTCTTCTACATTAGTTACTCCGTGGTCATTGAATAACTTATTCGCAGTTGCAGGTCCGATTCCTGCAATTTTTGTTAAATTTTCAATTACATTATTAGGTTCTTCTTCTATTTTAATTCCATCTGCAGTCCCTGTTTTTAATATTGCATCAATTTTTTGAACAATTGAACTTTTCCAAGTGCCATTTTTCTGTTTAAATTTTTCTTCATCTGCTAGAGACATTCCGCCGTCTCTTAGTGTTTGTATATATTCTTCGATTGTATTTATATTTGACGTATCAGGTAAAATTGCAATTGCCTCTTTGTATTTTTTAATTTTAAACATCCAATTCTGTTCTTTCGATGCAGCAATTTTATTAATAATTTGAGAAAGTACATATTTCACTCTTTTGACATTTACACCGTTAATTTTTGCTTTAGAAGTATCGGGATTTTTAATGTCGTAACGTATTCCTCTATAAACTGGGTGTCTAGGAACTCCGTCGTCTGTCATTTCCATATAACTGAAAGAAATTACAGTTCCAATAGGAATATATTCTGGAGAACTTGGTAAATTGTAATAGGTTCTTTGAAAATCTGTAAATCCAGTTCCTATATTTGAATAAACACCGCTTGCTTTGCCGTCTTTTATCATTTCACATCTCAAAGCGCCGAGCATACCCTGTAGTCTACCTTCTCCGGGAAGGTATCCTCTTACTATGCATTCTGCATCTTCTTTGATTTTATATTTTAACATGTATTTACTTCTTTTTTCTTCATATGGAGAACCTGGTGCTCTTAACATGATTCCTTCTGCACCATTAGAGGTTAAATCTGTGTATAAATTTACGAGTTGTTCCATGGATTGAATTTTTACCTGTTGTGTAAATTGCAAAGGATAGATACTTTTATTAGGATAATCCAATTGCTCCCAACATTTTTGCCTGTCTAATACAACAGTATGCAAAAATTCCATTCTTGTTTCAAACGGTCCTTCGTGACTTGGAATATCGAAAACTTTAAATATTACGGGATATCCATTTTTCCCAGACCAGATATCATCGATTTCTTTTTGTGTATAACTAGATCCTGGTTTAATATTAGATAACTTTCCAGTAGATTGAAACATACCTCTTCCAATCCAAATTTCACCGTCTAATGCAATTCCAGGTGGTAGTATTTTTATAAACCAAGAAGGAACATAAGTATAAACTTTAGGATTTCCAACGCCTGAACCTCTAGACACCATTTTTTCACCATCCCATAATGCTCTTATTCCGTCCCATTTTTCAGATGCCCACCAGTTCAAAGGTGGTTCGTTAATTCCCAATTTTTTAGATAATTGGTCTGTAAGTTTTACTGCTGAACCTGTCTTTGGGTCGTATAAATTCTGTCCGGTCATCACTTTTAAATTTTTTACATATACTTTGTCTTCTGTTCTCAAAATATCCTGAAATTTTGGATAAACTGGTGCGTATCCAGAGAAGCAAAATGTATTTTCTTTATAATTTTTAAAATCGATGAAAGAAGCAAATCCTAGGTTAAGTGCTATTTTATTTAAGCACTCTTGAAGTTTTGATTTTTGCACTTTAGTCCTTAAAATATTCTCCTGATGAAGTTTAAAAGAATTAAATGAATTAAATCCTGCCTGTAGCGATAATTTAATAAGGCATTGCTCAAGTTTTACTCTTTGTTCCCGAGTAATCATATTAATAAATTATAACAATTTAATTTTAAATATAATTTAATTGTTAGTTTATTTTAATTTTAGCAATAAATACGTCATTTAATTGTATTTTTCAAAAGATTTAATTGTATGCGGACATAAATCCCTGATTAGTTCTTTAATTGCGTCCGAAAACATCTTAATTTCTGGTTGAGCATTAGAAGCAGACCTAAGACGCATAAAATTGAGAAGATTGTGCAAATCAATACACCAATAAAATTCGGTGTACATATTCAAAGGAAGTCCAATTCGCGCCATTTCCTTAGATACGCCTTTATCAATCAGTTGATTATACATGGTATATTGCTCGTTTGCAGTCTGAATATAAGTTTTAAATAAATTTAATGTATCAGAGTCTGTAATTTCGCTTCCAGACATCTGCTTATTGAACTCTCCTTGAACGCATATTTTTTCTGGGATGTAAAATTCTGGTTTCAAAACCGAATATCTACCAGAAATTTCATTCACATTTGCAGTCCTATGTCTAATCCACTGTCTCTGAATAAATATTGGACATTTAACATGAAACTTAAATTTTACCATTTCAAAAGGACTAGTGTGTTTATTTTTAATCAAAAAATCGATTAACTTTGAATCTTGTTCTGGAGTTTTAATTCCCTGATCTAGAGAAACGCGCGCTGCTTGAACTATAGCGTAATCGCACATCATTGCTTTGCAATCTCCGGGTATTACTCTAGGCATACAGTCTACAAGTTTTACAAATCCTGCATTTCCAATCTTTATAATTTTATCGTTAACGTCAACTACAGTAGGTAAATTTTCCATAATAGTCGTAAGATTATATATATCTTTTTTTTAAATAGATTAAATTTACTTAAAAAAAAGATTTATTTTTATAATTAAATATGAGATTTTTTATTACTGTGCAACCTATGAATGATTATTATTGGACCAATCATCCCACTTATGAAAAGGCAAGGAAAAATGACGACGCTGGATTAGACGTTCCAACTCAGACATCTATAGTAGTTCCTGCAAATGCAAAATCTTTTAAAATTAATCTAAATTACAAAGGAAAACAAAATCACGCGTATATGCTAGTCCCTAGAAGTTCTCTAGGAAAAACAGGGATTAGACTTGCAAATAGCATTGGAATTATAGATAAAAATTACAGAGGAGAAGTAGGTGTCCATGTTGATAATAATTCGGATTCTGAGTTTTTAATTCAAGAGGGTTGTTGTTATTTTCAAATAGTTAGTTTTGATGGAAAACTTCCAGAATATCAACTAGGAGAAGTCCCTACAGATACTCCTAGAGGGACAAATGGATTCGGAAGTACTGGAGCAACAGGTTAAGAAAGTTCTTCTAAAGTATACTTGGATGCATTTTGTTCAGATTCTTTTTTAGTTTTTCCTGTACCAGTTTTATATTTTACACCATTAATTATTACAACTGAAGTAAAAGTTTTAGTGTGTTGTGGTCCTGTAGTTGTAATAAGTTTATATTCGGGATTTGTTTGAAATTCTTTTTGACATTTACGTAGAAGAATGTCTTTATAGTTATTATCTTCTTCTACTACATCTGTGTCTAAATATTCGTTAAGAATTTTAATTATGAAAACTTCTGCATATTTAAATCCAAGATCTAAATAAATAGCACATATAAATGCCTCTAAGATGTCTTCTATTATTCTATCGTTAGTCCTACCCCCGATAGTTTCTACATTTTTACTAATAATTAAAAATTCATTCAATTTAATTTTTTTTGCTAAATAGGAAAGAGTCTTACCATTTACTAATTTAGTTCTTATGCGTGTCAGATAACCTTCCTCCTTGTCTTTGTATTTATTAAAAATAAAATTTGCAATTACTAAATTTAAAACCGAATCGCCCAAAAATTCGAATCTTTCATAAGAATTATTAAGATTTTCACTAGATAAAAATCTTAATACACTTTTATGTATAAAAGCTTTTTGATAATACTCTAAATTAATAGGACTAAATCCTGTAATCTTTGCAACATCTTCACGAGTTATACTTTTATTCATTTCATTAAAACTTTTAAACATGTCTATTTAAGTATATATACATTTTATTTAAATCGATTTAATACGTTATTTTTTTTCTAGGATTTCTCTTTTTTCTAGAACATCTGGACTTAATCTGTGCCTTCGATAAACTTTGAATTAAAGTTGGTGTTTTAGAATCTATTCTTTTACTAGGTCTGCAATATGCTATTTTAGATTTAGTTTGGCGACCACATGGCTTTCTTTTGGGCCATGCACATGCATCTACCCATTTTTCTTGATACCATCTTCCTAAGTTTGTTTTACCCTTAGACCCAGTGTATTTACCTCCGGATGATTTATACATTTTAACTAGTCTTCCGGAGTCGTATGCTCCCCAACGCCTTCCTTTGATACTTTTTTTGAGTTTGTTTTTAATAGATAAGTAAAGTTTTTTGTTGACTACATTATTTGGTACGTTATATCCAAATAAATTGGTCATTTCTATACCATCTTGACTATAAGGTCTAGTTCTGCTGAGTCTATTTAAATTTAACCTTTTAGCAGCACGGGTTGTTAAACCATAAACGCCTTCTCTAATTTGTTTTAGTCTGTTCATAATTTGCTGACCTCTTCTAAATTTAGATTTAGATTTTTTTGTAGTCGATTCTAAAGGTCCTACTTCACGTTCAAAAAGTTCGTCGTAATACCTAATATCCGGGTCAATCCCCCACTTCTTAATGTTTCTGCTTCCAAGTCTATCTCCAAGCATGTATATTTGTTCTCTTGCAGTTAATCGGGTTCCGTATTTCATTTTTGATTTCATTTTCGATTTCATTTTAGATTTCATTTTAATTTTCGATTTCATTTTCATTTTAGATTTCATTTTCATTTTTGCAGGAAATTTACCCGTTCTATTATATATTTTTAGTCTTCTTTTGTAATCTCTTAGACCATTGGTAAGGGAAGAATTATTTAAGAGTATAAATTTGTTCAAAACACTTAAATTTGTAGGGTCTTTAATTTTGATATTCCTTATTTTGTAATTTTTTGTTTTGTAATTTTTTGTTTTGTAATTTTTTGTTTTGTAATTTTTTTTACGACGTGTTCCAAATTTACGAACAATTTTTTTACCATTCTTATTGAATACGATTTCGTAAATAGGTTTATTTTTGTTTTTTAATTTTTTAAACCTGATTATCTTTATCATTTAAAAGAAACCCAAGGAAAAATTTATTTTTTTAAATACTTGCTCAAATTTTTTGGACATAAATATGCATCTCTACAAATTTTAGGAGTATTACCTAGTTCTTGTGCAGTGTATTTTACCCCAGAAGAAACACTTGCCTTTCTTTCGGTTTCGGTTTCGCCAATTTTTATACCTTTCATAAAATTGTTGAAAATTTTATTTGCACAATATGTGCGTATGTCTTTGCATGTTATATTAGTTTGAACTTTTTCTTTTAAAAAAGCATTTAAATCTGATGAACTAATTTTGGTTCCATTTTCGTCACAGAATAAATATTCTCCCTTAATTTTTAATACTTTATTTATAAAAGATAAACTATTCGGATTTTTTATGATTTTATTATGTAGAATACCCTTTTTACCTACAAATGACAACGTTTCATTTTTGTAATGTTTTTTAAGTAAAGTAGTTATTCCGTATGTACCATTTTCTTTTTTATAGGATTCATTACCGACTCTAATATTTAAGTCTTCCATTAATTTAATTACATTTGCTATCACACAGTTTCTTGAAAGATTATTTAACGCCATGTAGTGTCTTATAACTCTAGAATATTTGCTGTAATCAAAAGTGTTCATCTTATTAAATTTACTTTTTTTATTACGCTCTACGTAATCTTTATTGTAGATATACTGTTTTCTTCCCTTTGCATCATATCCGGTTGCTTGTAACTTAGATTTTGCAAATTTATCGATTTTAACATTTTTCCAATTAGGAGGTATTCTCAAAGATTTAATTCTTTCTGTGTCATCTTTCGTAGCACCTATGTATGTAAATTCGCCATTTACTTTTTTTCTAGTTATGTAGTTTGTCATGATATATGTGATAATATAATATAATAATGTATTTATTTTGGCGAGAATATAGTATTTAAAATTTCCATCGGTGTTCGCAATTGTGACACGTAACGTATGTAGTCATAGGTTCATCTGCACTGCGTGTCTGAAGTTGATGATATTCTGTTTTCATCGACTTACATTTTCTACATTTTATCATTCCATCTGGTTTTTCAGCACAATTTTTATTAATTTCTGCAAAGAATGTACTCTTCACTGAGTTCCAAAATTCTGGATACATTTCTTCTTTGGTTAATCTGCATACAATATATGGTTTATACACTCCGTCTAAAATTTTTTGTTTAAAGTCTTTACTATTGGGAGTATATGAAATATTTGCCAAAATTCTTCTTGCATTTGTAGAATACAGTTTTAAAAAATTAGAATCAGACCAGTTGAGATTATAACCATTACTTTTACAAAATTCGACCGTCAAATTGAAGATTCCTTTTTCCATATTAATTACAATTAGGTTATCTTCAGTCACTCCTAAAAATTTTGCTGCTTTTTCAATAAAAATTTTGCGGCGTTGTGACATTTTATTGCAATATTATTTATTGTGTTTAATAACAATTATTTTTAACAATTTAAATATTTATTTATATATAAATGGCAGACAACGACGAATCTAAAAATACATGGATTTATCAAGTTACAATAGCATTGCTTTTATTTTTTATATTATACACGCTAATGAGTAATTCTGAGCGTAATTCTTTTGGTGGTATAAAGTCCTTTTTCCCAATATTTGAATTTAATTCTATAGGGGATGTACCACCATTAGACTTTTAAAAAAAAATAATTATATTATATAATTATAAATGGACCGGGAAATCGATAAAAAAGATAGAGAAAATAAGAAATATTATTTTTATCTTGCTATAAAGATTATTATAGTACTTATAGTTTTATTTATAATTTATAGTTTTAGAAAAAATATACTTTTGTACATAACAAATTTTTATAGGCGACTTAGATATTCAGGTGCTGTTGATATGCAGAGACGGAATCTTTTAGAAGACATAGACAACGAGTTTAATGCAGCACAACAAAATAGAGAAAGGATGGCACAGATTGAAGAAAATGCTAGACGTCAAAGAGTCGTTGGCGAAGCATATGAAATGCCAAGAATGAACGAGCGTTTTGCTGCTGCCGCAGGGGTAGGTATAGGAAATGAACTAAGAAGATACCCAATAAGAGATCCAGGTCTAGGTAGCAGAGAGAAATCCGAACGCGATATGAAGAAAAAAATGGAAATAGACCGTCTTAATATGGAAGATGAGTTATATACCAGAGCACTAAGAGACCAAGTTAGAGATATTACAAGAGGACAATACATCGAAGGAGTAGAACTGAACCCTGAAAATATAAATCATCTCAGAACCTATCTTACACGAGAAGGTGAATTACTTCCAACAAAAACTCTGAACAAAGAAGAGTATTGGAAACGAATTAGGGACCTTTATCAAGGTACTCCTTCTTCTAAAACTAGATCGAGGTTTCAACCTCCTAAAATTCCGTTGAGTATACCTGCTCTATCTGGAGTACCTAGAACATTTATGCGTAAGTTGTTTAAAACACGAGAATTAGCTGTCGATCCAGAAGATGCAGCGCGATTGATGAGTAAAAATTTACAATTGCCGTCATCTCCTCCATTACCAACTAATCCTTTTGCCAATTACGTTCCAAGAATAGCAGACAATTCGTTAAGCGCATTTGGAAAGAAAAAACGTCATTAATTGACATTTATTATTTAGTAACTTAAAAAGAATTTATATCTAAATTGTAAATGATTAAGCGACTGTTTATTAACGAGGCATACAATCAAGCAATGAAGTCTGACATGAACTTTAATCACGGGGCATTAATTATACATCGTGGAAAAATAGTTGGAAAAGGATTTAATACATATATCAATTCTAATTATAGTTGTAAACAAAAAATTTCATTGCATGCAGAAGTAAGTGCCATTAATGACGCCCTTAAAAAAATGCATGTTAATGATCTTAAAAATTGTGAACTAATTATAATTAGAGTTAATAATTCAGGTTCATTCGTAAATTCTAAACCGTGCTGTAACTGTCAAAAATTCATTAATCAATTTTCAATTAGGCGTGTTTATTATTCGCCGTGATATATTCACGATTTATGATTTATTCCCAATTGTTTAAAAATGTTGTAGACGGATCGCCAATGATGTAACCAGGTCTGCTACTGTATGAATTTGCACTATTAATAGGTTGATATTTATTGGGTCTTGTAAATAAACTTCTGGTATTGCTGTTAAATATATTATTCGTACTAAAAGGTCTGCGCGCTCCTGGATTACTTGGATATTGTCTTACATCCGAATATGGGTACATTTCAGTTCTCTTCTTACCGTATATATTAGGGGAGTCGATAATGAGATTTATAAACAAAAAATTTATTACAGTTACAATTAGATAAAGACCGATTAAATGGGCTATAAAAAGTGTATACGAAGTATTGTCGTATTGGTCGATGTCGTCCTGTTTAAAAACTGAATAATAATAAGCATTCATAATTATTGCTGAAAGTGTAGCTGCGAATAACAAGGTAACTATCGATAACGGGTCCATTTATTAAATATTATATATTTAATTTTTAATTTTAATTAAAAATGCCCTTGATATATTTTACAACAGATATACTAGGTTCAGTAGATTTTTTAAGATAGTACCACCCTTTATCTTTTAAAAAAAAACTATTGTCTATAATTTCAGTAAAAATTACAGTTAAAATAGTTGTAATTAAAATTACAACATACACTAAGTAAATTTTTTCAAAAATAAAATATATATAATCTAAAAAATTTTCTAATTTATTCTTATCATGTGACTGCGAATAATATGCAACTATAGTTGCTATAATTAAACTAACAAGAAATGTAATAATATTTATTTTATCAAGCATATGATATTTTTTATGATAAAATAAATATTATAATTATATTTTTTTTGAATTAATTTAATTCATTCTTTTTTTTTACATTTCAATTCATTTCAATTCATTTTAATTTAATTTATTCAGAGTGATCTACTTCATCTTCTGCATCAGAATCTACAATTGAATATCCAGATAGTTTGTTAGTCTTAAATACCTTTGCCTGGAGAAGTTTATATCCAACTCCGAATTGTGTTTTTCCTACGAACCAAACTCCGGTAGGTTGAATTAGGCATACCATCTCACATCCCTTCGGAATAGCGCTTTGGTCCAAATTTCCATCTGCATCAATAATGTTAAGTTCTACCTTATTTTCGTCGTAAATTACAAACTGGGGTTTCCCAGTTCTAGCATCAATTGGCAACTTAACCTTTAGAGTTGGATTCCATTTCTTATCTTTTGGAAATCTCTCAGAGGACTTATAAAATTCATTAACAAGTTCTTGACTCAACTTCTTTCCAAACCACTTATCGCTAGTCATTGCAAAATTTTTTGCTACATCGTCGATTTCTCGAATACTTTTACGAAAAGATGCAAGATTCTCATTTTGAGTGTCTTCTTCACCCATTGAAAGTGAAAAGTGAAACTTTACAGGTTCTCCATTGACAGGTTTAGATTGGTCAACACCGAACGGAACCCTCATCCGTGCAGTTTGAAGTACAAAAGGTCCGTTACGCTCAGAATCTCCAGGTTGATAATTAATTAGCACGCTTTGACCTCCAAGTTTGTTCTGCTTAGGCGGAAGGAAGTTGACTCGGGAGCTCTCGAATTCGCCTGGAAGGATCTGCGTGAATGACATTCTGTTTTACTTATACTTATATATGTGCTACGTCTTTAAGTTGGTTTAAAATTGAAAATTATTTAATAATTATTACTTTGAAACTGACATGATAATGAATATTTTAATAGCAGTTATTATATTTATAATAATCTTAACGGAGTTTTATAGCGAGATATCTAATTTAAAAATAAACAGCATCATTAAAAATGATGAAGAATCTAAATCTGAATCTAAATCTAAATCTAAATCTAAGTCACAGTCTCAGTATACTGAACCCGTGCAATACAATGAATATATAGTTAAGGGAGGTAAAATAATAATGCACTTACCGGGATATATTTACACTAAAGAAAATTTTAATTTGTTTATAAAAGAAAATGAGAAAACTCTTTTAGTTAAAAAAAATAAAATTTATAAAATAGAATCTAATTTTACTATTGAAATTTTGGATGTAAGTGAAAATGCAAATAGTAAAAATGTAATTTATTATTACATTAAATCTTAAATATTACATTAAATCTTTTACATTAAATCGCAGTAGTCCTTGTTGAAATCACATACTGCGATTATATATAATATACACACTAATGACATGGCACAATAAATTGTAACTATAAGTTTAATTTTATAAAGTGCTATGTAATATAATATAAATTTATCTGCATATTTTACGTGACTTTTACATATTACACAATTTTTATTTATTTCATGCCATTTTTTGTAACATGTTTCGTGTATTTTATATGAACCGCAACATTCGAAGGTAATATCAGTTTTACATTCTTCTAAGCAAATCAGACACACATTTATAATTGCATTTTCATTTACATTTTCATTTACATTACTCATCATGTAATTTAATTAAATTTATATTTATATTTATATTAAAATTGCTTTTTTAAAAACATATTAAAAATTTATAATATAACAAATTATAACAATGACATTAAATGAAACTTTTGACACTTACGAAAGTTTAGAAAATGAAGACTCAGTTGCTCCGTTTGACGAGTATACTACATTTGAATTTGATCTAGATAATAAATTAAACACCGTTTATAATTTTAAACAGATAATTTCTAAAGAACCAGAGTTTTGTGGCATAAATTCTTTGTCTTCATTTGATATTCTTCAAGTGTTTCAAAACCCTGATAATGTAAAATTAAAAAATTATTTTTTGACTTTGGACCAATTTTATATAATCAAATCTTTCTATTGGGAAATTTTCAAGACATTGCCAAAAGATATCTATATTGATAAGATAGGAGTTGCAATCATGGACAAGATATACATTAATTAATAGATTAGTTTAAGTTTTGTCTTAAAAGTGGGTTCTCGGCATAAAATTTTTTAACCGATTGTGAAATTTTAAGTAAAGACACGGCACTTGCGCCAGATTTTTCTGATAAGTACTGCAATGTCACCTGTTTTTCTTTAAATTCTTTGACCAAAAAGTCTATTATTCCACAAATTTCTTGGTCTGTAGGTGGATTACTTAGTCTAGATTTTAGGTCTCTCAAAACAAATTTTAATTTACTTTCTATTCTAGTAGGAATTTCTAGCGTTTTACTCATACTCTGTGTTGGAATGTATTTTAAAAATGCACTGTCTTTAAATATTTCGTCTATGATATACTTGAAAGAGTGTATAGTACCAGTAGTTAAGTCAAATAATTTTGCAAGAGTAGGAATATTAGTATTTAAATTGTAGTAATTTAATACGTAAAAAATACACCAAACCATGACTGATTTTTTTTCCAAACCCCCCATGTCCGTTTTGTTGTTAATAACGTTGTACCACATAGTTAGTATAATTTTTCTGGCATCTTCAAAACTCTTAGAAAGTGCCATTGTGTTGTAACTAGATTCAAGAGAATCTAAGTATTTGTTGATTAAATTTAGATTGTCAAAAAATTTTTGCTCGTCTGGATTCGAATTTAACCAAGTGCTAATTTTTGAAAGATCTACATTGAATTGTTTTCCATCTTTCATAATTTTAACAAAAACTTCCCCTGGGGGAATTATAGTTCCTTTGTTAAAGTTAAAATCTACTTTAAAAGACTTAAATGGATTGACATCTATAGATTCGGTTACAGTTCCACATTCTTGGCATGTCCTTTCAAAATTATTCATTACAAAATTACTGGTGTTGCATAATTTGCATAAATAATCAGGTTTTACAGACGATTTTATCTCGGTCTCTTCCCTGATAAAACCATGAAATCTAATACAATTTATAAGGAAGTTTGAAATTAAACTTTTATTTCCTTTATATTTTTCTATTAATTTTTGATGTAATAATAATCCAGTAAGTCCTTTTGACATTTTATAATTATAAATTTATTTTATTTTATTTTATTATAAAAAGTTAAAAGTAAATGACCTATACAAATTGCAACTTAATTATCAATACTTTTATAATTACAGCACTATGGGACATCGTTTTACGTAAATTTAGCAAAAATTATTATTATTTACCGAATATACTTAAAAACAATTTTAAATTTATCGAATATTTAATTCCCTATTTTGAAAAACTAAATTTGCTTGATGCTGCATTGATTGCAGGATTTGTAGGGGCAATTAGTCAATACATAATATTAATGTTTATAAAATTTCCACAAAATTTTAGTAGTTCTTTCTATTTTCTTTGCATTAGTTTTATAGTAAGTGCGCTTTTTGGATTTGTAATGAAATTTAGTAAACTTTTTCCAGATTTAGATGAGACCTATTATAAAAATTTAGGACACATCAGAGGAATGTATCATGATGGCACATCTGGATTAATCGTACAAATTACGCTTATTATTTTGTACGGAGTCTATAAATGAACGATATAGAATTAAATAAAAATTTAGAAGAAATAAATGGTAAATTAGACGAAATAATTTCAATTTTAAATAAAGACGTCACAAAAAATACAAAAAAAATGAGCGACCATATAGATTTTATTGAAAATGTATATGAAAACGTTAAGTCTCCACTTGGATTTATTTGCAGCAGAATTAAATACTACATCGGAACTAAAAAATATACTTTAAGTGATAAATCAGAGTGTTTAAAACTTAAAATAAATTAAAATAAATAAAATGTTTTATTATATTAAATGTCGAATTTGGTTAAAGCAGTGATAATAGGTGCCATATCTCAAGTATTATTTTACAACTTTTCTAAAGATGTAATTGTAGAATCGAATTACGATAAAATTGTATATCTTGCATTATCTTCTTTTGTTATACAAATGACTATTGGTTTATTAGATTCGCGTTCTAATCTGATTAGACTTTTTGTAGAGGCAATTGCCGTAGGAATTCTAACTTTGATAATAGGAAAATTAACTGGTATTATAGTAAATAGCGTATTCATATCTCAGGGACTATCTACTGAATACATCAATGAAGCAACTTTAGTTGTAACAGGCATTTTTATCCATCTTTTTTGCGAATTTGTAGGTATTAACAGTTGGTACGTCAAAAATGGCGTAGCAGCAAGTTCATAAAAAATTATTTTATTTTTATATATTAAATGGATTTTTTTACGGGTCCTGGTATTTATAAAACTCCTCGTTACAAACCTCCTCTTTTTTCCATATTTAATCAAGACATGCAATCACTTTTACTAATATTCGTGATTATTTGGAAACTTTATTTTTATTTTACAACCGATTCATCGCTTTCTGACGAGGTTGTATCTACATACGATACTTACCAATATTTGGTAAATTCTATCAATTCTACAATCAATGTTTTATTTATAATTATGGTCATGTTAGTTTTTTTAAAACTATTTATATAAAATTGAAATATAATAAAAAGTATAATATAATAAAAAGTATAATATAATGGATATACCTGTCTTAACTTTTGCGATATCTTTAATAATATCTTATTTTATTATTACTCAAATTTATCCTGCTCCTAAACTAAAATATCCTCAAGATTTACAATTTTATATACTCGATAATATAAAATATATTTTTAGAACTATTTTATTGATGCCTATAGTGTATGTAGTACTGACAGTTATACTTGTTAAATTTTTAGGAGAAGAAAACTACTATAATCCAAATACAATTGTAACAGTTTTAAAAGAATTGTATCGCAGTTTTATGTCTAACAAATACAGACATATCACTAATTAATTAAATGATTATATAAATTTAACAACAAAGAGCCCTCACGGGGGATCGAACCCCGAACCTCAGGATTAGAAGTCCTGCGCGCTATCCAATTGCGCCATGAGGGCTCTTTGGTGTTTTACATTATTTTTTTAAAATGCATCTTTATTAAAAAACATCTTTAATTAAATCTAAAAAACCAGTAGGAATATCTCCTAATACTGGAACCAAAGCATCTATTTCTTTTTGATCGGAATATTTACATCCCAATGTAATATTATTGATATATTTATTTGCATAAATAGTTGTTTTATATTCCCCTAATAAATTTAGATTTGATATGTAATACGTATATATGTAATAATTATATTTATTACCATAATATTTTTTACACATCTTTTTAATTATACTTTTTGAGAAAATTTCTTTACTGGCTTCTTCTGGGGTGTCGACTTTCCCGAATCTTGAACGGTTTCTTCTACCCCTAGGGCATCTGGAACTACAGCCTCGGACCTGGTCAACTTTGGGGGTTCAGGAAGAACTGGCACGTCTTTATCGACGTTGTCTGCAAGTGTCTTTTTGTCCTTTGCAGACATAGGGTAATGCGGTTTGAGATATCTTTGAATATTGAAAAAAGTCAAGGGTTGGTCTGGATTGCGAAGGAGTGCCTTCAACTTCTCAGCTTCGGGCGAACCTTCAAGACGAATGTAGCGCTTGTTTGCAGGATCCTGTAGATCGTGTTCCTTTACATACTTGTTAATTGCAGTAGTAACTTCGTTACGCGAGTGTTCAGTGTCTGGTGGGAAACCGAGAAACTTGCATAGTTCATTAGAAATAACTACAGGTTTGTTAATGGAAGCAACTGGTCGCGGTACGTCTGGATCTACTTCGATGTCTGCCTTGCGCGACTTCTTGCGCGCATATTTAAGCGCGTCTTTTTGGAAGACCTTCATCCGCGCACTAATACTCTTAGTTGTTTCCATTAGAGTTTCAAAATCTTTGAGTACAAGTTCTAGCTTGTCGTCTGGGGTCATAGGCACTTCCATTTATTAATTTAATCTATAATATTTCTTTATATACTTTTACGTAGTATATTTTTAAGCAATAATTAATATTAATAATCTAATTAAAAGACATGCGATATACTTATACAATTACAAATGGAAATCCAAAACGAAATAATACACGCCGTCGAAGACTTTATCGATAAATATAGACACTTAACGGATGTAAAATTTTATTTTATTCTCGGTAAATATTCAATATATTTTGGATTTGAAAAGCATATATTTCAAAAAGAGATGTATTCGAATATCGAAAAATTACTGCACTCGTGTTGTACGTGGGAAAGTATAAACGAAGACAATCAATTATCTAAAAATAAAGAAATAGACAAACTAATAATTTTATGCAAAAATGGTCCATTTGATTTACTTGTCACTGTTAATTCACCAATGGACGAAGACGGTATTAAAACAGGAATTTCTTTTAGAAAAAATTACCACAATTTTAATTTAGGAGTAATTACAACCAAATTAGACCAGATGTATTATACATTCAATATTACATCAGACATTCCTAAAAATTATTCAAGTGTATATATAAGTCATTCTAGTTTATTGAAAGTGTGTGACATTTTAGGTCACTTAAGCAATGTAACCGAATTACAATTTGTTATTGTAAATACAAAATTATAATAAATCGTAAAAATTAATTTATATACATTTAATTAAAATGGGGCGTCATAACATTATGTCGATTGCTACTTCGGCTATAATAGTTGATACAATAATTGGATATTATCTACTGTTGAGTAATAGAGGAGGTACCTATATTAAAGAGTGGTACAAACAATTTAACATTGGGGCATACATAATGGATGTCTTATCTATTATAATCGGATCATATTTAGCAACGTTATACAGTGATAATATTTACGGACAAATTGTAGCAGTTGTTGTTATAGGACTGATACACGATATATCTTTTGGAGCATTTGTGAATAAAATTAAAACTGAAAGCAAAATTTTAAGTTTGTTTAAAAATTATGCAAACGAATTAGGACCTACTATATTAATAGTGGACGCTATTATGTTAGTATCAACTCTTATAATGTCTCATTATTTTATAAGTGCATTGTCCATTAATACAACTATATTTATGAGTGTAATAGTTTCATACGTAGGTCTGTTGATGATTTATTCTTTTTGATTAAATTATTTTTTTTTATTCTTTATTAATAATAAGTAATGATTAAAATTGTTTCATTTAGAAAATTAAGAGGAAGTAATAAAAAATACGAAATTGTATTCAATAAAAATGGCAAAAAAATTACACGCAAATTTGGTGCTGCAGGTATGTCGGACTTTACTATTCACAAGGATAAAAAGCGTAGAGAAAAATATATTTCGCGGCATAGAAAAGATTTAGGTACTAACGACCCGACAAAACCTGGGTATCTGAGTATGTTTATTCTCTGGAATAAACCAAGTATTAGAGCAAGTTTATCAGATTATAAACGTAGATTAGGAGTTTATAATCGAACTGGTAGATTTCCTAAAACTGTTTCGGGAAGTAAAATTTTGAAATAAATTAAATGCGTAAATTAACGGGATGTGCAAAATTTATAAATTTTCATGATATAATTTATAAATTTTGAATTTAATTGATTTACATTTTACATTATATATTTACATAAGTAGCGCTCTTTTGGCAGCTTCGGCACCTAACTGAATTGCAGCACCTGTGGCAAGTGTTTTGAGAGCAAAAAGCGAACCGGCACCTATGCCACTACCGACGCGCTTGACGCGCACACCTCTGTTGCATTTGCATCTTGCACCAGAGCATACGCACACTTTGCGCGCTCCTCTCCGATTTTTTCTCAATTTTCTTTTTAGTTTTCTTACCTTTCGCGCTTTTCTTCTAGCAGGTGATTTTCTAAATAATCCTCCAAAAATACCGCCAAATAGTCCGGTTCTTTTGGCAGTAAGGCGTCTTTTGGTAGACTTTCGTTTCTTCAATTTTCTTCTAAGTTCGGTAGCTGTAAGATATCTTCTACCGTTGCGGGTATTTTTAGTCACCCGAATGTTTTTAGACCTTGCCTTCCTAATTAAACTCTTATAATCCATTTATTATTACCAAAATATTTTTATTTAATTTAAAATTAAATTTTAATTAACTTTGTTGAAATATAAAATATAAGATAATCCCTGTAGAAAACAATCTGCTAAATCGTCTTTTTTCTTGTGGTTTTCAAAAAAATCTTTGTGTGTAGTAAGTAAAGCGCGTGTATGAACTATTCCTAAATTTTTATTTTGTCTATATTTTGATTTTGTTTTGTGTTCTATTTGAATATCGGTGCATCTTAGTTTGTATTTTGGAGAATAAAACATAATTTTGCAATTTTTGTTTTGTTCGTGTTGTATTCTTATTATAAAATATACGTATAACGCAGTTGAAATATTTCTCATTTTAGGATTAAAAGAGGGTTGTTTTTCTAAGAGTACTATATCTGCAGATGTAAGATAACTCAAAGAGTCTATTTCTTCAATAACTCGAAGTGTTTCGTTTTGTCCGCTACAATCTAATACATTCCAATCTAATATAGAATTGTCTGCTGTATCTATTAAGCAGTATGCCAAATTTTTAATTCCTATATCAAATGACAACAATATCATACCAGATTAATTATGATAAATGTTTTTAAATTCAGTTTCAATCCCATAATTCAAATCTAGTTGCCAAATAATAATTTAAATAATTATTATTATCTGTGTATAAATCTTCATCGTAACTTACGGTCTTTTCTTCCTCGTGAATTGACAATTTTTCAAAACAACCTAATAAACATCCCATTATTTTCTAATATTTAACAGTGGTTTTATATTATTTAAATCCATTTTAGTTTTAATCTTGGTATTATTTACTTCAGTAATATCTTTTATATCCCATGAAATAAATATTTTATCATTGCTTAACAGGACCACGCAAAATCCTTCTTTTTTGAGATATAAAAATAAAAAAGACGTTATATCTTCTATTTTATAAGTAGAAAATCCAAAAACATATCTAGGTACTGTATATATACATCTAAGTTCGTTGTGTTTTGCTAAATGAGATATTTTATTGGTTATTTTTTTAAGGATGTCTTTTTTTAATTCATTGTATCTATCTATTTGTCTTTTTTGTAAATTAATTACATCTTTTAATGTTGTCATTGATACTGATATTTTAAATATTTATTTTTTTTTATATTATCTAAACTATTAATTAATATAAAATACGATGAATTTTAAAATGCCAAAAATACCAAGTTTGCCAAAATCTGTACAAACTTCGCAAAATGCCGTACAAAATGCAATACAAGACGAAATTTTTAGCGCAGTTTCTAACTCAATACCAGATTTAGTTTCGGATATATCTCCGGATGTAATCGCGAATGCACTTCCGGATATAGAAGAAATAAAGAAAATTATATTCGATAAAATTTTCGAAGAATATAACCTTACTGAAAATGAAGTATATATATTCCTGGCATTGTTAATTGTATTAATAGTGGTTACGCCATGCGTTCTTGCAACAGCATACAGCGAATATTTAAATATCAAACTGTTTTATATTTACGTAATCATGCTTGTAATTGTAGGTGCTTCATTATTATCTTATAAACTACTTGAAGAAGACAAGCGAAATAATTTTTTAATATTTAACGGAATTATTACTGGTCTTATAACTTTAAATGCAGTATATTTTGCGATTACGAATCCAGATTAAAAAAGACTCTTATTTTTATCCACCGATTTTTCATCTGCGTTTTCACGTTCACGTTCATTTTCATTTTGTTCCGATTCGTCTGCAGATACTTCATCATCTGAATAGTCCTCATCAGAATCCTCTATTTTTGATGACTTATTTATAATTTCAGACTCATTCGGAATGTCTTTTAGTTCATTCTTGTCGATGTCAGACTCCGGTGGTTTAGAAAACACTGCTAAATTGTTAATCGCGGTTTTGCTTTTAATTGGCAAAATTGGTATATTTTTAACCTGTCCATCTTCAGAATTTGCTACAGACTCTTGGTCCGAATGGTTGTCATTGTCATTGTCATTGTCATTGTCGTTGTCGTTGTTATTGTCATTGTAAATGTCGCTGCCACTTCCATTTCCGTTTATATTAGGTTCAATCGATGAAATTGGAATGTCAGGTTCATCGTCGAAGGCGCCAGACAAGTATTCTTGTAATATATATTCAATTGGAATTTGTTGTGCAATCGTATCGTCTATGGCAGTTTCTATTATTTCCATAACTTTGTATTTATCAGTTTCTATCGTACTGGGTTCGTAATACAAAGTTTCGGAACATCGTATAAGCAATTTATGTAAGAATGTATTTAAATTTGGAACTTTAATCTTAATAGATTTATTATCGCTCTTTAGTCTTACACATGCCAATATTTTAACGTGACTAACGAAAATTGCAGTTATTAAGTCCATCAAAAATGGATATTTTTTAGGAATGTGATTAACCTTGGAATCTAATTTATATGCAGTCCATTCTGGTACAAGTTTAAGTTCAATTTGAAAATTAGAATAAGAAAGTTTACGTCTAATGTTTCTATCTTGAGAATCTGAAAAAATACTTTTAAGAACGTCATATATTTCGCCTTTTATAGTTTTAACCAACTGTCTGGTATATTCATCTTTTGCTGCAACCAAAACGTTTACATTTAAGGTTTCAGACATAACACTTGATTAATTATATTAATTATTTAAAAACTTTAAAAAATAACTTATATAATAAATGAAGTGTTCTAAATCGAGTAAAAACGTAACTTGGGAAATAGATCGAGAATTTATAGATGACATAATAGATTCTCTAAATACAGATAAACACGAAATTGCTGGTTCTATTTTATTCAAAGATGTAAATTGCAAAGGAAATATATGTGATAAAAAATTTTTACAGGATTATCGCGTGAAAGGAGAAAAATCAAGTGTTAGAACACCTGACGGAATAATAAATTATCATACACACCCATTGCAGTGTTATATAGACGAAGATACCGAATATGGATGGCCATCTGGAGAGGACATGGCGATCAATATGAGTTATGCTAAAAGAGGCACACTTGTTCATATAGTTTTTACTTTAGAAGGGTCCTATGTTATAAAGGTAAATTTACTTTTAGATTCAAAAACCATTAATATTTTAGAAAAAATACTAAAAGCAACACATGTATACAGATTAAAAAATCAGACTACTCAACTAAAAAATTTTATTAGACAATTTGGAATACATGGAAGAACTACGGTGCAAATTTGGTTAAAACTAATAAATTCGTTATCTGCTAAAAAAATTTACACACTTTATAATAGAATTTTTAAAAAAAATTTAGAAATTCCAGAAGACACCAGAAAAATTTTTAAAGTAGTTAAAATTCCGTTGAATGAACCTCTTACATTTAGTGCTAATTTTATATCTGGGGAGTGTCACAAAAATAATTTTAGCAATTACGGTAGTTTTGATTAATCTTTTTGCACAATATGAGATGTTTCTGTGACTATTATAATTTCTATATTTTCGTGAAAATTTACCAATAAACCCATTTCACATTTCAAGTTTAAAATGTATTTTCTCAACTGACTTATTTCTTTTTGAGATAATTTAGTATTTTGCGATTTCAATTCTATTATAAATTCTGGTTTTCCGTCTTTAGAATAAACTACTATGTCTGCTCTTTCATATCCTACAGACACTCCTTTATAATTAATAGGCATAACAACTTCATTCTGGATTAATATTCCCATTAAATTTAATTCAACACTAAGTGCTGCCTGATATACATTTTCTTTGTAATAATTTCCAAGTGTTTTATTTACATTTTTGATGCATTCGATTATTGTTTCCATAAATATATATTTATATAATTTTTAACTTTAAGTTTAATGTAAATTAAAAAAACGTTATAGCATCTAATTTTTTAACTATTTCATCGTCTTTTAAGGGTGTTAAGTGATCGGGCATATCTTTAATCCTGTATTCAGTCATGCAAATACTTAATATTTCGTCAGTCTTCTCAGATTTTATCTTAAATTGATTAATTTCCCATTTTATGAAAAAATAAGTTTTTGTATAAACTACTACATCACATTTTAACAGGGTTATACCATACAATTCATTTGGAATATTAGAAATATCTAAATTTTTATCTACAGAATCATAAAAAATTGTATTTTCGTCGTAATAGCAGGTCAAAACATTATCGTTTAAATTGTTTTTAAATATACTCTTGCACTCTTCTAAATTTAGTTCCTTTCCGAACCACGCTTTACTTTTCTCTGCAGTGAAGGACACGACTGCGTCTGATATTTTTTTTATTGAATTTAAACTTTTATCGTCTAGAGTTAGTTCGCATTTATTATTTAACTTGTCTAAAACTAACTTGTTCTTAGTTACTTGAAAACTTATTTCTTCCGAATTGTGCATTATTCTCGAATAAAAAATATTTTTAGAGGTTTTAATAGGGTTATAAATTGAAAATTCGTTGTTACTCATTTATTTTAAAAATAATATTTTAATTAACATATTACAACGAAATTTAATTTAAAATATTAAATTATATAAATAATATGAATTTTAATATTGTAGTAGCAAGATATAATGAAAATATTGAATGGACAAAACAATTTTCAAACGTAATTATTTATAATAAAGGCAAACCATTAATAGACTATAGCAATCAATTTTTTTTAAATAATGTAGGTAGAGAGTCCCACACCTATTATAAACACATTTATGACAAATATGATAATTTAGCAGAATATACAGTTTTTTTACAAGGAAATCCGTTTGACCATTCACCAAATATAATATCTAATTTAAATAATTATATTAATAATAAAGAATTAGACATCGATTTTGAATTTTTAAGTGAACGGATTTTATCTTGTAATATAAAAAAGTGTGAATATCATCCAGTATTACCACTAATAGAAACATACGAAAAAATATTTGGCGAAAAAAAAGATAATATTAATTTTTTATTTGGCGCAGGTGCTCAATTTATAGTATCGAGAAAAAAAATATTACAAAGACCAAAAGAATTTTACTTAAATATTATTAAAATATTAGAAACGAATATAGATCCAATAGAAGGATATGTTATTGAAAGATTTCATAAATTAATATTCAGTTAAATAATTTAATATTATTTTGACGCTGTTAATAATAACTCTTTAAGAAATAATTCTCCATTTTCACATGATAAAGAACACACTGCCTTTCCACCGTTTCTAATGGAAATTTTAGAAATTTCTTCTTTGTTTGAATCGTAAAAAGTACTTGTATTGTTGGTATTAACCATTATTGCATTGTTATTGATTATACAAGTTTTTACATCTTGTATTTTAAATAATCTTTCAATGTAAGCACATAAGTTTAAAAAAATACTGTGACTATCCGCATCCCCGTTAATTTTTAAATGCAGTTTATCCTCAATAAATTCATAATTTATAATTGGAGATTTTATAGTTAAAATGTCTTCATCTAGATATAATTTTTTGTTAACTACTTTTAATTTAAGTAGGTCTATTTTTTTATAAGATATCATTATCATTATCGATGTCATTTAATGAATGCAACTATTATAATTTGCATTAAAGTAACGAAATTAATTGTACATACCTGGAGGTGGTAACGAAAAATTTGCGTGTGTTTTTTTAATATCTACAAATACATCTAACGCTTCAGTAAAATCTTTTAAATGTATTGTGTATGTATTTGATTTTCCAAAATTATTTCTAATACTTATAATCATAGCTTTATCAATTATAGTGCTGATGTCTCCTCCGTTTCCATCGAACAAAATAAGATTTTTATTTATAAGATTAATTATATCTTTTTTTTCACACGTAGTTTCCCATTCCTTTGATTTTATTATTTTGTAAAATATCTCAGTTAGTTCCTCTGCGTTGTAATTCTCAACTGTAAAAGTCCATGGAAATCTTCTTCTCAGTCCTGGATTCAATGAAAAAAAACACGTGTCTAATTCGTGTTTATATCCTGCAATTATACAGATAATTTTGTCTACATTTTCTGATAGATATTGATTTATTGTATCTACACATTCTTTTGCATATATGTCCTCTGAACCATTTGATCCTAAAGAATATGCCTCGTCTATTAAAACTACTCCATTTTTACACCTGTTTAAAGTTTCCATAGTTTTAACTGTAGTTCCTCCCAGATATTCAGAAATTAAATCGGAACGCCTTACTAAGTTAAATTTAACTTTTTTGAATATTCCGAGTTTAGAATAAATTTTAGCTAATATTTCAGATACAGACGTTTTACCTGTTCCAGGTGGACCCTCAAGTACAGTATGCAACATAATAGGTTCTTTGGTGTCGTGAATAAAAAACAAAATTTGGTCTATTATTTGATTTTTCAATTTTTTCATCCCCACCATGTTTTTTAAATCTATTAAATCATCTAATATATTCGGTAAAACCGACATCTTGGAAGGATAATTTACACGGCGTTTTTTAGAAGGTAATTTTTTTTGAGAATAATCATGTATCATATCTATTAAATTTTCTAACGTGGTCAACTTATAAGATGTAATATCAAATATTTCATCTTGATTGTCTATTTTTCTTTTCATTATTTAATTATATTAGTATATTATAAATATAATTAATGAACCCAAATAATAGCATTTTTAATAAAGTTTATACTTTTTACAAATTAGATTTTGGTCCTATAGGCAAAACCAGGGTGATTAACCCTATTCTTATGTCAAAACAATATAACACCCCAGTTTATATGACAAATAAAACCACTGGGGAAATGTATATAGTCGGATCTTGGAAAGATCCGCATTGGCAATTTTATCCCGCAGAACTATGGCCCGGCATTCGACATGCTTATCCTATAGATTTAGCAGTTACAAATTTTATGCCACCTGGTATGCGTACATCTATGTCTAAAAGTATTGCAACGAATTTTCCGCAGCGAGTAGGCGACGGTAGTGTTAATAGAAAAATGTATGCAGTTTATAACCCAACTATGGGAACAGATTCGTTTATTTATGCTGAATTGTTAAATGAATATTTTAACAACATGGATAGATTTACACCTTGGGAATCACTTCCGGAAATAATTCGAAAACCACCTCCTGTGCGTAAATACAGAGTTAATAGGTATATCTCGAATGTATTAGATCAAATGGCCACTGAAAAAAAAGAACAGGAAAGTCGCAGTTGGTTTGCATATCACGGTGCAGCAAAAGCAATCTACGATTTAGATTACGAAATAACACCTGGCAATTTAAACGAATTAAAAAAAGTAAAAGGAATAGGGAAAGTGATGTTCGATTTAATTAAGTCAATTTTACCGGAAGCAATGAGAACGACTGCTGCTATTATAGACTAATTAATAATCTTATTTAAAAATAAGATATATTATATATAATTAAAAATTCTGGACGTTCCAGAAAACTTGCTAAACATATATACAACTCCCGCACAAGCTGTACAAATTAATAATGTAATTAAAAAATACATCACTTACGATAGTGTAGTCACGGACGCGACTGCATGCATAGGTGGGAACACGGTTTATTTCGAAAAAGACTTTAAAGTAGTAATAGCAATCGAAAAAGACCCAGATATTTTCCAAATTTTAAAACGTAATACAACAACTAGCGTAAAGTATAATTGTTCTTATAACGATATAATGTATACAATACAACAAGACTTAATTTTTATAGACCCTCCATGGGGCGGTTCTAACTATAAAAAGGAGGACAAGGTGTTATTGATGCTTGATGACGTAAATGTATTAGATATAATTGACAATCTTTATCACTTTACGAGATTTGTTGCATTAAAAGTACCAAATAATTTTGACGCTAAATCTTTAACTGGAAATTTTTGGGATCACACAATTCATACAATTTACACATTTAAGAAGAATAATTATAAATTAATAATTTTTCATAAAAAGATATAAAGAAGTATTTTATATTGAAATAAGAGAGCGATGAACTAATTTAGTAAATTGTATACCTGTACGGTTGCCCGAGTGGTCTAAGGGGGCAGACTTAAGATCTGCTGGCGAAAGCCTCGTGGGTTCGAACCCCACACCGTACAGATATACAATATTAAAATTTTTGCAATAGCGTTTAATTTAAATTTTTATATTAGTAATCTATAAAAGATATGTCTTCGGTTTATTATACAGGTCCAAGAAATAATCCAAATAATGGCGCGCTTCGAGAATATAAAGACGGACTTGTTGTACAGGTGTCTTACCCAACTGATTACACAGGTGGAAAAAAAAGAACTGCCAAGGAAATAAATCAAAAAGAAGGAAAGTTAAAGACCGTGGATAAGAATATGCCATTTAGCGACGAAGAAGAATGGTCCCTATCTGCAATATGGGATGATTATTCTATGTATATAATTAGCATATTTTTATTAATTGCAGCAATAACCATTTTTTTGTATATAAAAAATGAGTAGTCTAAGCATTTTTAAAAATAAATTATTTTATTATTGTAACAATGGCTGTAACACGTACATGGCAAGATTTTTACTATTTTTTTAGAATTGGTCGCATTTATAAAATAATGTTTTATGATGAAGAAATTGGAACAACTAGAACTGAAGAAGGTTGGATTTGGAGGAAGGGGCGGATAGGATTTGAATTTGAATCGGGTGCTATAACTACATTTATTCGTTACAGAGATGTCAGGGCTGCTCAAGAAATAATTTGAAATAAAATATTTTATAATTGTAACAATGGCTGTAACACGTACGTGGCAAGATTTTGCTTATTTTCTTAGAATTGGGCATATTTATAAAATAATGTTTTATGATATAACAAATAGAACAATTAGAACAGAAGACGGATATGTTTCGCGAAAGGGGCGTGTAGGATTTGAATTTGAAGTAATCGAAGATGAGTTTGGTATTACATCTACATATATTCGTTACAGAGATGTCAGGGCTGCTCAAGAAATAGTTTAATTCAATGTAATTGCTATTTTTATGGATGTATAAGACTAAATTACATATATCGCTATGTAAATATATCGATAAAAACATGAATATCTTTTTTTTATCGATATGTCCTTACGTATGTGCTAAAATGCACTGCGACTCTCACGTTATCAAAATGATACTAGAATATGCTCAAATGTTATGCACAGCACATCACGTATGTGGCAATTATAAAAATCCGAACTTGTATAAAATAGCGTTCAAAAATAATCCGTGCGCGGTATGGGCTAGAACTACAAGTGGAAATTATTCGTGGTTATACGAGTTATTTATACATTTGTGTAAAGAATACACTCGTAGATATGGAAAGATACACATGTGTCAAATTAAATTAGAATCATGTCTAGCTTTTATTCCTGTAAATATTCCAAAAGGTAACATAACTAAATTACATCAGGCAATGCCTGCAAAATGTAAACACAAACGCGATACAACTGCATATCATCGCTATTACAATATGGAAAAAACATATTTTGCTAAATGGAGAAATACAGATATTCCTTATTGGTACAACCCTGTTATTCCAGATCTTCAGTAATTATAGCAATGTACCTATCTTTTTTAAGTTTAGATAATTCTCTTCCTAATTTCAATTTTTGGGTAAAATTGAAATCCGGTTTTACAATTGCTTTTTCAATTAAGTCTATCTTTGAATCAATTACCTTAATATTGTAATTTAATAGATATGTCAAACTTAGCAAAATTGCAATTCTCATATTGTATTACAGTTTATTTTAAATTAAATAAAAAATAAAATGTAAATATATTATTAAATGAAGTCTAATGAATTTTTAAATTCATTAAGTAAAATTGTTACAGTTCAACTTGTTGTAAACTTTTTAGTTGCTAAAATATTAGAAGGGATAATCTATAAAATTATTAATCCAAAAATATCAGAGTTTTTCAATTTGGACTTTTATGGTTATGGTAACTATAGAGACTTAATTATTAATGCAGTATTGTTAATAGTATTACTAGTTATAAGTTTTTTCAATAATTAAAAATATATAATCCCCTGTTTTATACAAATTTCTAACGCGTAAATCGTGCTTATTATAATAGATTTCCAAATCTTTTTTAATACTCTTGTATTTTGTTTTAAAAAATACACTTTTAAGAAAAATTACATTAAATTTTTCTTCTAATTCTATTTTATCTAATTCTCCGAGAGTTGAAATATAAAAAGTAAATAAATTATCGTTTTCACATTTACTTTCACAATTAAATAAAACATTTGGTTCAGGAATGCACAATTCTTCAATAAATTTTTTATACGACATTTGGTAGTTTTTATCGTATTCATTTTGAGTTTTCTGTTCTATAACTGTATCGAACGGATTTATAATGTAAAATGTCCATCCTTTTACTCCCATAATTGGTTTTAAGTTTAAAATGTTTTTATATACATTTAATTTATTCCGATTCTTCGGAATCAGACTCCGAAAATTCGTCTGAATCATATTCGTCCGAATCCGATTCTAAAAATTCTAAATCTGATTCTGTTACAGTTTCAAATTTCTTCTCAATAAGTTTTTTGTCTGTTAAATCTGGTACAACGACGAGCGGCGGAAAATATTTATTCAAAATTTCTATTAGTTCTGGTGTAATCGAAGCATTATTCACACACTTAAACCTAATAAATAAATCTCCGAACTCATTGCGTTCTCCAAGAACTGGCATACCATAACCCGGTACTTTCTTTAACATACCGTCTTCTTCGCTAAAAATATTAAGAGGGTCTCCAGTAATTTTCAAAATTTTTCCGTTGAGATGCTCGATGTAAACAACTGGGTTATAAGACTCTGCTAGAGATATTTCTTTTTCTATTATCAAATTATTTCCATCTCGCATGAATACAGGATGTTCTTCAACGTCTAAAGTTACAACTACATCACCGGTTTCATACCCAATTTTTTCATCTGCAAGTCTATTGAATCTAATCGTCTGGTCTTCAAGCATACCCGGTTCTATTTTAATCGCAAGTTTTTTCTTGTCTTCAAAATATGTTTTATTATCGCCTATTTTTTGACGTCTAATTGCCAGTTTTTTTCTAGTACCATTGTATAAGTCTTCTAGTTTAACTGTAAGGGTAAATGACATATCGTTTGTTCTTAGCGAAGAATTATCTAATTCTTCGGAACAGTCCGAATCTATCTCAACTAAGCGCTTCTTTTTATCTTTCTTAGTTTTTTTAGTATTTTGAACATCCGAAGAACTACCATTTTCATCACTTTCGGTATTTTCCTCCTTGATTGGTTCATCGATAAAAGAAATTTTTGAATGCTCCTTTGAAATTGCGATAGGAAGTTTTCCTTTTTTCTTTGTTGAAAGTGTGTTGTCTTTTACATTTACACTGTCGAACATATCTGGAGTTACTGCTTCAGTAACCGATTTAGTAAGCGAAGCAATTGCACGGTTCATTTCTTCTTCGGTTAAAACTTTCCCACTTTTTAATTCAGCAGGGGGTTCTATCCTGCTTGCAACCTGTTGAGCAAGTTTCATTATTTTTGAAAAATCTGGAAGTTGTTGGTTGTTCATTTAATATAATGTATAAATTATATTTTAAATACATATAATTTACCGCACATTTCTTTTACTATCTAAATCTATTTTTTGATTTTTGTCTTTTACATCTTCGATGAATGTATTAACAGAACCGTATTTTAAAGTATTTATGGCATCTTTTTTAACAGGAGTCTTGATTAATTCTTCAAGTTTATCGAATGCTGCCTTACCTTTATATATACCGGACTCCGAGTTGTCTATTATAATAAATGGAACAACATCGATATTTATGTCGGTTTCGAATTTATCCGTTTTAATGTCGATGTAATCTATTTCATATCCCTGTAATTTTGAAACTGCCACGATAAAATCGGTTGATGCTTTACAGTCTTTATGAAAAATTACAGTAATAGATCTTACCATTTTATTAAATAAAAGAAAAACAAATTAAAATATAAACGAGTTTAATTTTCCTCTACTATTTGCCGCTGTTTTCCACCTCTTTGAACTACATAACTTACAACTGGTTTAGATACTACCTCTACAGGTGTCGGTGGTAAAACTTCTTTGTATTCTTGTTTGAATTTTTTGTAATTGTCTATAATTTGTTTTGCAGATGCTAATAAATCCTTATCAATTTCAGCTTTAACACCGAGTATGTAATATTGAGATAAAATATCCACATCATTTTTTTCTACAGCATCCGTAATTATATCTAAAATTTGTTGAGGACTAATAGTATTAACCGTATAATTAACTCCTGGAAGTTTTTCTAGATCTGATATATCTATAGTTCCAATCTTTATTATTTTTTTAAGGTCTATCCTATTCATTACTGCAAACTTTTTAGCAAACAAGGTCGCATCGAAAGAAACTACAGTTGAATATATCAAAGAATCTTGAGAATTTGCAAGAGTATCAAAGGCAGTTTTATACATAGCATCAAATATATTTTCTCTTGTAATTATTGGCAGACCCGGCAAATTATTCGCAGGGTCTATATCTATAAAATTAGTCGGTACATCATATCTAATAGATTCTACTTCAGTAGATACTATTTCTGGATTTCCATCTTCATCATATCTTTGGTCGTAAAGTTTTTCTTTATGAATCCAGTAATAACCTGGTCTTTTAGACAAAAATGGTAAATCTTCTTTTTTAATTATACAAAAAATTGGAGTAGTTTTTAATTGATTTCCTTCAACATTGTATATTTCTGCTTTATCTACTTCTATAATTCTACCATCCTCTAATGTACACATATAAGAGTTTTTGTCTTCGTTGTATTGGTACGGTATAATAGTTTGAAAAGTTCCATCTCTGTAAGTGCTATAAGTTTTATCGACTTCAATATCTTCTACAGAGGTTGCAACGCTAGTCCTTTTTTGTTTGTAAATAGTAACAGGTACATATCCTTCTTGAACGTTCTGAACAACTTTAGGCATTAATGCATATGTATCTGGTCTTAGAATTTCTTCAAATTCCTTAATAGTTGATTTATCGTGAACTACTTCTGTAATTGGAGCAATTTCAGTTCGACCAATTTCTTTAGAAAAAAAGTGTTTTAGTAATTGTTTATAATATTCAAAAAGTTTTAATTTTTGGTCTTTTTTCAAAAGTTCTATGTTCGCAGGAGATAATTTTTCGGATACAATTTTATCTTCGATGTACTTTAACGATTTTTCTAGTGCATCCTTCCAGTCTTTTTGTTTATATGGTTCTGAAAATTCTACTTTAGCCATGTCCCAATCTACAAATTCTCCAAAATATTTAGAGTCGTCAAAAACAACACATTTATCTTTCCATATACATTTGTATCGTTTACCTTTAATTTCTACTGAAAAGGAATTGATGTCATCGCATGCCACTTGAGTATCAAATCTTTCACATGCAGTATAATTTGGTTTTCTTTTAATTATTTTCTTTTCTGAAACACCTTCTTTAAAAAATATTTTTACTCCTCTGGGGTCTGTATATTCTATTAAAATGTAATAGTTACTTCTTAAAAAATTACTTTCTATAGTCTCTTTATAAATACTTGGACCTTCGATTATTACAAAACGATTTTCTACTAATTCTTTTAGTTTTAAACTGTAAACAGGAATTCCATTATCAAATTCAAATGGTACTCCATACACATTGCTTTTATCAAGTATTACGTTATATACTTCTCCAGGAGGTTGGACGAGAAATCTAGGTCGTATTGTATATATAATAGTTTTTATAGGAATTTTGAGATACTGATACGGAGTTGTAATTTCTGGGTTAAACACAGTTCTTTCTAATTTTTTTTCAACTTGAGGAGTTGACTCATTTAAATCTATAAAGTTTTTAATTACCTCGTAAATCTGGTAATTGGTCATAGCACTAGAAACTTTATTACGTAATGAAAATGTAACAACTATTTGAAATAAATCTGCACGGGTATAATTTTCAGCAGGGACAAGATTTTCATCCCATCTATAAAATGGCGGAAAGAATCCTCCGCAAATGTATTGTCCGTTAATAACGAAGTATTTTTTAAACGTGGCGTCATCTGGCAATACATCGTATACAACTGGAGGAACGTATGTATTATTGCTTCGGTAAATTAGTTCGGATTGTTCTGCCGTCAAATTTGCACTTTCGGCAACATTGCTTGCATCAGAAAGCAATTCTTGAGTAGCACTAGTTGGTTCGCCCAAATTAATTAGTGAAAGTCTGTAAGCATTTTGGGCTCTTAATTCGTCCCTACTTAAAGAAGAAATATACAAGTCTATATTTTCTGGAGTTATTTCTCTTGTAAAATTGCTTATTCTTTCTATATCCTTATCCGTAAAATTGCCGTTGTTTATTATAAATTTAATAATTATTGACACCATTTCAAATTCGTTAATCAAACTACTTTTTTGTAAAGCAATTAGTGACTCGCAAATTAATTTAAATTTGCTGTTGATAATATAATTGTAATACATATAATCTTCTGGTGTTTTAGACAAGGAATAAATTATTCTTTCGGAATGTAACGATAATTTTTTGTAATTTAGAACTTTGCACACTCCAAATGTTCTTTCTAAATTTTCCTGCATATCAATTCTATTAGAAATAGTAGCCAATTTGAATATTCTTCTAGATGGTAATCTATTTCTCTGTCTCAGAAGAAACCTAAGTCTAAAATTCCATTCCAACATTCCAAATGGGACTTCAAGTTTATTATAATTAGATATAGATTTTTGCCACTGTAAATGTTCACCATATTCTTCCATAATCTGATTAATCTCCAAATTTTTAAGTTCAGTATGAGTTCTTATAAAAGTTTTAAAATCATGATTTGTTGCTTGAAGTTCTTCTTTGTACATGTCGTATTTAGCAGTTACTGGTTTCCAAGATAGCAATTCTATTATTTTTTGTTGTTTATCCACGTCTGTCTGTACTCCTATCAATTTTTCCTCAATTAAATTGTAAGGAGTTTCATATAATAATAATTCTTGTATTGAATATTGTCCTATAGATTCGCGCCTTTTACTTAAAATGATGTCTTCCATTTTTTCTGGAAAATTATCGAAGATAAAAATAATTTTTTTAATGTTAAATGCATAATTTACACTTGAAAAGTTAAAAATTTCTGCTTCAATTGATTTAATCACTTCTGTTGCACCTGGGTCTGTCAAACTAATATAAGACACCAATTTTTCCATTCCGTATTCTCTCATTTCGTCTATTTTTGAAGTGTCTTCTAATAATTCTTTAGTAGAAATCTGTGCAGTGGGTAAAGATTTCTGTTTATCCATTTTGAAAATTACGTAGTATTCGATTTGCATAATTTTATTTAATAAATTTTTAATATCTGGATCTTCTTCTAACGTTTCCACGGATTTTTTAAGTTGTACCGGATTGCTAAGGTCTATTCCAGTTTTTCTACTAGGTTCATTCCTTGTAGCAATTGTATTGTAATATTCATACCTAAGTTCTTCGGGAGATTTTGTTTCTATTTTTTGCCCGATTAAAAATGGTGCAGTTCGAGGTTTAATACGCGGATACTTTATGTTGCTTTGCTTAGTGAATAAATCGGAAAGTTCTTCATCATTAAATTTTTCAAAGTCTTTTGTCTTTTTGATTAAAAGTCTTTTGAAAACCAATAAAAAATCTTCAAATGACAAATATCTGAGTGTCAATTTTTTATCGCTGTCTAATAAATCTAAATGAATCTCCCATACTTCTACTATCTCTGTGTAAGTTGCAAATTTAGTATTTAATTGTGAATATAATTCATCTTGAATTGGTACAATAGTATCAAAATCGGATGTGTCGCTATCTTGTTGTTCTGAGATTGTGTTCAATGGATTTTTACCTTTCTTCAATGCTAAATAACCTAAATTGCCAACTTCGTCAAATTTAACTGGATTTGGAGTGTCTTCTGTAGAATATACATTTGGTCTAACATAACTATATCCAATTAAAAATTTGTCTTCAGGTATTTGATAAAATTCATTATCAACAGTAAGTTGCGATTCTATATCTAAAGCATCAGGTTGAACTTTAAATTTGAAAGCATATTGTTTATTTGCCCTAAGTTTTTCTATGTATGTTAGTAATTCATATAATTGAACGTCGGCACATTTAATTAGATCTATTTTATCCATTTGTCTAAGTCTAGATTTCAACTCGTTTAATCTATCTATATTTACCATCTCATCAGGATTTAGAAGTTTATTAGTGTCATCTTCGCGTCTCATTTTTTCTATATCACTTCTTATAGAAGGTACTAACTTAAATTCAAAAGTAGGTTTGCGAAGACTTGCATTGTAAAATATCTTGGACACCTCAAAAGATGTAGTATGATAATCCACTAATTTTTTTGCTTCCCTGTATTGCGTTAAGTAATTTTCTATTTCTACGTCTACATATGTACCACCGCCTAAAGTATTGGTTATTTTTTGATTATAATACAATTTTACATCAGATGCAGATTTACCAGGTGGTAAAGATGGAAATCTAATAGAGTGTTTTTTTGCTATTCCCTTAATTTGTCTTTCTTCCATTTTTTCTAATTTTTCCAATTTTTCCTCTAGAGTTAAATCCTCCATTAATTTAACGCGCGTGCTTTGCAAAGCATCGTCGTCTACTTCTGAACTTTTTAAAATTGAATATTCAGTTCTAATTGCATTTGTATAAACTTCATTGAATTTTTCTTCTGAAATTGCTCCCGTTTTATAAGCTTCTAGCGCTTCTTTTCTCAAAATTCTAGCATCTTCTATAATCTGTTGCTTGGCTTCGGTCGTGATATTATATTTTTTAGTAAGCATATCTAAATAATATGTAGTTTTAAGTATTTCATTATCAAATTCAACTTGAGAAATTGCATGTTTAGAAATTGATTCCGACAAAAAATCTATATAATTCTCCAAACTTCTCACACGGTCAGGCAAAACATTTACTTCTTCTGCGTCTTCTAAAACTTGCAAAAAATTATCTGATTCAGGGTCATTTTCATCGCCGTCTGGGTCCAAATCTTCATACTCTATTTCTTCAGGGTCTATTTCGTCTTCGAAGTCATCTGGTACAACATAGTCATCTTCAGGGTCTTCAAACATTTAATAATATATAATCTTTTAAAAATATTATTATTATAATAAAATATTTATGAAAACTGTTTATCTTCTTAAAAATTGTCGGAAAAGTTTTAATGTATTATTAAAACTAGTTCATATAGGAGATATAACAACTAATATAATTATTGTAGATAAATTTAACTCTAAAATTCTAAAGAAAGACAAGCGAGTTAAAGAATTTCCTTTTATAATTAATACATTACCAACTATTAATGGGTTGATACCAAAATTTGCAACAGTAATACCTTTTAGAGTATATTTTGCACATTATAGATTTAGTAAATATGGTAAATTTAATTCGTTAAATAAATTCAATTCATTTAATCAACAGTTACCTAGAACTATTACTTATAAACCTCCAAGAAATACTTATAAACCTCCAAGAAATACTTATAAACCTCCAAGAAATACTTATAAACCGCAAAGACCCAATAATTTAAAATTTAGTCCATTTCGACTTAGTCCAGTTAAAAAAACGCCAGTAATTAAAGCTATAAAACAAAAAGACGAAAGTGTAAATATTATTTTATACAATAAATAATAAATAATGAATTATGATATAAAACCCGAACTATGGGACTTTGATGAAAATATAAATTATATATTAATTGGTACATACAAAGTACTAGCATACCCAGATTTTATTGAAGCATATTCACTGCTTAAAAAAATAAAAAACAAGATTAATCGGTGTTTTATGTCTATATCGCAAAACGAAATGATTACACCTGAAGTAGAACTGTTATTAACTACACCATTTCATTTACAAGAAATGCAATTAAAAAAAAATCAACTACAGATTAAATTTGAAGGGTTAAATAAACCAAAAAAGGTACATTTAACCAATGAAATTGACATTGGTCCAGATGGAAAATTAAGAGCATCTTATAGACTAATATTTTTAACACTACGAAAAAATGGAAAATTAAAATCTGTTAATTCTTTAAAAAATTTAATAGCACATGAATTAACACACACTGCGCTAAATCATGTACGATGGAGGGATGACGACCACAGTGGAAAATTTAACTGCATTTATAATATGATACTTAGAAATTTATAATTTATAATTTATAATTTATAATATTTCCTCAACGGATGTTTTAAGTGAAAATTCTTTAAAAATACGTTTAAATTCTGCAATAGTATCTTCATATATTTTACTTTGATTTGCCATCTTTGCAACTAATTTTTTATATTCTCTATTTTCTTTCAGTAAAAATTCGATTCTTTGTTCCGGAGAACAACAATTACCAAATTCTTTAACATGTTCTTTTTTTTGTATTTCAACCCATTCTTTATGAGCATTAGTTTCGAAATGTCTAATTATAGACTCGTTTTTAACACAGTATTTACGGTTACGACAGGGGCACGTAATTTCTTTTAACGCATCTTTTCTAATTTCAGATAAAGTTTTATCTCTTAATCCATTTTCATCCCATCTAAGTGAATAAACGACGCTTTCGGTAAGTGATGTATTTGTATTCATATTGTGTATATAATTATAATTAATATATACTCGGTGACTTTAAATAATATTAATTTTTGCTTACTATTTCGCCTTTAATGATTTTCGGTTCTATTGCATTAACTATCTCATACTTTTTATACTTTTTATTATTATACATAAAAGAAATAACACACGCCATTAAAAATACACATAATGTTACATTTACGCTAATATAATCTAAAGATTTAATAACCCGATTAAAATTTAGATTATCTTCAATGTATAAATTTACGATACCACTTGATTGGTCTGTGCGATAAAACGATTCTTTGTCGTAATAAAAAGCATACATTATATTATAATGTAATGTAAACATTATATTTTTAAATTACATATTACACTTTTATTTCCTATCAACAGGTATTTTTTTATCTTCAACTTTTTTATCTTCCACTTTTTTAGTTGCATTCCATTCTGCAGCAGCTTTAGCGAAAGTTTTCTTGTGGTCGTAGTCTTTACCTTCCTTTTCCTTTGCATTTTCACAATACGTTTTAATAAACTTGTTATATTCAGTTGGCGCCTTTTTTTTATAATCAGGACTTTCCTTTTTGTCTTTTTTATATTTAGATTTCAAATCTTTAATTTCTTTCTCTAGTTGAGTAATTCTATCTGAATCACTCATTTTTAAAATGAAAAATACTTTTTATTCCAATTTTTAACGAGATTATCCTGATATATAAGACTACCCTGATATATAAGACTACCCTGATATATAAGACTACCCTGATATATAAGACTACCCTGATATATAAGAATATCCTGTTCTGAAATTGCGCGACGAATCTTTTATAAAAATTATAGATTTTTTGTAATTTGGTTCTTTCAGGACCAGTTTTTTATAATTGGTTAGTTCCCAAGGCCATAAATACAAAGATTCATAATTTGAAATTGGATATATAATTTTACTAAAATTAATTGAATGTTTAAATTTACACATCATCTTTGTCCAGTTTGATAGCACTCTAGAAATCGGTTCCTCAAATTTTTCGGGACTTATTTTGATTACAGGAAAAATTTTAGCATCGGGTATGCAATCTTTTTGTAAATAAGTGTTCCTATTTACAAAAATTTCTTGAGTTTCTTCATATTGGTCATACACGGCGTTCCATTTAAAAGTAGTGTTGTTATTTTTTGTATGACATATGCAGCAAAACAGTCCAGTTTTGAAATTTGTATATTCTACATACGGGACTGACTGGTTTTGTTCGCATTCAAAATTTTTAATTAATTTTGCATTTTTCCAGATGTGTAAATGCAAGCATGTTGGGTCATAATATGGTCCTGGTTCATTTGTATTTGTAGTATTTACGTAAATTTTTTTGATAGGACCATTTCCTTTCTGTTTTACTTCTATCTTAATGAGTGCTTCAATGGAACAACGTTTCGGATTATAAGAGTTGTTCCATTCTTCTTTTTCAGTAAAAAGATGATTTCTGTATTCCTCTATTGAAAGTGTATCCATTATATTTCATTTATATTATATCCCATTTGTTTAAACAACAAATAATTTCGCAATTTTAGAACTCATCTAGATATACTAATTTTTTATCTTCGATTTGTTCGGGACGGTTATAATCGGTTACTCTTTGTTCAAAAAAATTACTTTTCCCATCTAAAGACATTGCATCCATAAAACTAAACGGACATTCTGAGTTATAAATTTTTTCGTAACCAAATTTTTGCAAAAGTCTGTCTGCCTGAAATTCAATGTACTTTTCCATAGCACTTGCATTGATTCCAATCAAATTACATGAAAATGAGTCGCAAATGAACTCTTTTTCAATTTCAACTGCAGATTTCATCATCTCATTCATGACCTCGTTCGATAATCTATTAACAATATAAGAATACATCAAAACGCCAAAATCTGTATGAAGAGATTCATCCCTTGCAATTAACTCGTTACTCTTTCCTAACGCCTTTGTCATCAAACCTTTAACATACTTAAGCCAAAATATCACACAAAACGAACCAGAAAAAAATATTCCTTCCACAATTGTGAATGCAACTAATCTTTCTTGGAAAGAAATTTCTTTGTTTAACCATTTTTGAGTCCATTCTGCCTTTTTCTTAACGCCAGAAAGTTCCTTGATTCCATTTAGTATTCGCAATTTTTCTTTCTGGTCTGGAATATATGTGTCTATCATGAGTGCATAAGTCTCTGAATGAATTGTTTCCATTGCTGCTTGCCAACCGTAATATGCTCTAATCTCTGGTACTTTAATTTCATCTATAAAGTTGATAGACAAATTTTCAAAAATAATTCCATCGGAACCTGCAAAAAAAGAAAGGACGTTGCTAATCAAATTTTTTTCATCTGCATTTAATTTACCCCAATCTGAAATATCTGCTGGGAAATCTATTTCTTCTGCGGTCCAAAACGCCTTTTGGTGTTTCTTATATTCAGCCCATGGCGCGGGCCACATTATCGGCAATAGTACATATCTGTTAGACGATTCAGATAATATTGGTTCCATGTATTACTATATTATAATATAATATTTAATTTTATATAGTATTACATTTACATTTACATTTACATTTACATTTACATTTACATTTACATTTACATTTACATTTACATTTACATTTACATTTACATTTAATATTTAATTTAATTAATAGCGTTACATGCCGAGCACGACCCAAAACAGCTTCGTCTAGTTCTAGATCTGGGTTTAGATTTAGATTTAGACTTACGACGTAGTGCACCAAAATCAAATGCAGCAAATGGGTCGTAATCATCGCCTCCGTCTCCACCATCTCCACCACTGCTTTCCATAAGCCCATCAAGTTCTGCATAAGGGTCTGAATCGAGAAGTACATCGTCATATGCCATACCAGAGTTAAACGGATTTGTATCTATGCCTTCTAAAGCATCTTCATATCTAGATGCTCTCTTAATTGGGACACATCTACCTCTTGCGTTTCTATAATGGGAACTTGGGCATATTTTACGATATCTTCCAGTATCTGGGTTAATTTCATATCCATCCGGAACTCCTTCAAATCTTCTTGGACGTGGTTTTCCCATGCATCTTCCTGTGACCATGTCACGACCATATAAACACACCTTTCTAAGTTTTCCATTGGGTCCGTACTCATAACCAACCGGTGGCAACATCGACTGGTCCATTGGTCTTCCATAGCATCTTCCTGTGGTAGGATTTCTTCCATAATCGCATACTTTACGTAACCTACCTGTTGCTGGGTTAAATTCATATCCTTCTTTAAGTTCCATCGTTCTTGGCGCTGGTAAACACTTTTGCGTCACCGGATCTCTACCGTATTCGCAAATCTTACGAAATTTCCCAGTGTTTACGTTATATTCATAACCCGGTGGAGTTGGAGGAATAGCACGCGGACCGCGCATACACTTTCCGGTAAGTGGATCTCTACCAAATTCGCAAATTTTACGAAATCTACGAGTTGCTGGATTAAATTCGTAACCTGGTGGCGGTTCGTCACCATATGCACCAAAACAATTTTTTCTAGAAGTTCCTTTGCGTCCCTTAGTTTTACGTCCCTGAACAACTGCCCAGGCATCTTTTAGAGACATGCCAGATTTCCACATTAAATTCATCGCGCGTTTATTATCTCCCTTGCGTCCAAAATCCATACTTTGTTTATTACAAAATATTTTAAAAAAAAATAAATGTAATTGCAATTACTCTTTCATAGTTTTATGAATTCTATACATAAATTTATACATTCCTAAACCAAATTCTTCAGATTTTAATAGGTCTTCTATTTCTTTTTTATTAGTTGTATCGTCTACCCAAAATTCCATTCTGTACATTGCACTTCCATCTCTTGAATTATCTACAATTCTTATTCCATTTATAAACTGACATGCCTTACTGTTGCACCCGATTATATTAACTAGACTAGATATCCATTGTTTTTGCAACAACTCGAAATCAAAATTATTTCTTACTGAAAATTCAAACCCGTCGATGTTCATTTTATCTTCCCATCTAGGAGAAATATCGTTTTTAAAAAAAGAATATGCACATGGTGAAGCATTATTTCGTTTCATCTTTTTAATATTAACACCGTCTGAAAATATCTCATATATTTTTGGAACGTTATTGAATGTTTGCCAAAATGTTTTTACATCGAATATGTCTACCAATTTTTCTAAGTTTGAAATATATGTAGTACCTAAATCTTTATAATGAAGATACAGTGTCCATTTGTCATTTAACGGATATGTGTTTAGTTCGCAAGACATATAAAACCGAGTAATAATATAATATTTTTTTTTCTTTTAAATTGATAACATGGCACTTTCTGGTAAATCTAATATTAGCCCAAAAATTTGGGGTCCCTATTTCTGGAAAACGCTTCATATTTCTACATTTGGTTATCCAGAAGTGCCAAATCAGACCGATAAAAATACATATGAAAATTTTTATAAAACTTTTATGAAGATTCTTCCTTGTGATAAATGCTCAAGAGATTCTCAGACTATACTTGACGACGAATTAATTAAAGCACTCGAATCGAGAGATGATTTAATTAATTGGGGTTATAATTTTCATAAAGCAGTAAATACTAAACTTGGAGTACCTTCAATTGAATTTTCTCAATTTAAACAGGATATGCAACAATTAATTGACGGCAATAATAATATGTACATTAAAATTGCAGTTATAACTTTAATTATAATTATATTTATGTATTTTATGTTTATGCACTACATGCCTCACAATCCTTAAATTTAGATTGTGCCTGCGCCTTTTCTCGTGATACCTCCGTTGTAAAATTCTGATTTTCTAGAACAGACTTAGTTCTGATATAATACGAACCCGTTTTTAGTCCATTTTTCCATCCATACATATGAATCGAATGAATTACTTTTTGTTGAGGCGGATTAACGAACAAGTTAAGACTTTGACTCTGATCTATAAAAGGTCCTCTATCTATAGCCATATTTAGCAAAGATTTTTGTGGAAGTTCCCATGCAGTTTTATAAATTTCTTTGATGTCTTTTGGCAAATCTATATTTTGAACGGAACCTTTTTCTAGCATTATTTTTTCTATTATTTCTTTTGTAAACAATTTTCTATCACGAAGTTCGTTTACAAGATGATTATTAAGCACTATATAATTGCCAGACAAAACAGCGCGTGTATAAATATTAGACGTGTATGGTTCGAACGATTCGTTATTCCCCATAATTTGTGCAGTAGAAGCAGTTGGCATAGGAGCAATCAACAGACTGTTCCTGAGACCAAATTTTACAATATCGTCTTTTAATTTTTTCCAAAGTTCGATTGAATATTTTTGAGGTGCAACGTTCCACAAATCGAATTGTAAAAGTCCTTCACTTGATGGCGAACCTGGAAAGGTTTCGTAATATCCGTGAATTTTAGCAAGTTCGCACGACTTCATCAATGCATTATAATACATACATTCAAAAATGTCCCTGTTAAGTTTTCGTGCTGCATCCGAATCATATGGAATCTTTAGCATCATAAATGCATCTGCAAGTCCTTGAACTCCAATCCCCATTGGTCTGTGTTTCATATTAGACAATTTTGATTCTGGAGTAGGATAAGCATTACAATCTATGATATTATTTAGATTTACAACGAGTTCTTGTGTTTTTTTGCCTAAAAGTTCAAAATCGAACTCTCTTTTTACGGCGTCTATATAACTTGGTAGACACAAACTTGCTAGATTGCATACTGCAGTTTCTTTAGAATCTGAATATTGCACAATTTCAGTGCATAGATTACTACTCTTAATAATACCATAATGTTTTTGATTTGACTTTGAATTAATAGAGTCTTTGTAGAGCATATATGGAGAACCAGTTTCAATTTGACAGTTGATAATTTTTTCCCACAATTCAGTTGCTTTGATTTGTCTTCTAAAAACACCGTTGATTTCATATTCCAGATACAAATTTTCAAATTCGGTGCCATAAGTATCGCATAGACCCTTGCATTCATTTGGGCACATCAAAGACCACATTCCATCGCTTTCTACTCGTTTCATAAACAAATCTGGAATCCAAAGACCATAAAATAAATCCCTGGCTCTCATTTCTTCTGCACCATTGTTCTTTTTGGCTTCCAAAAAGTCAAAAATATCAGGATGCCAAGGTTCGATATAAATAGCAAATGAACCGTTTCTCTTTCCTCCCTGATTAATATGTCTTGAAATATTATTCAAAACTCGAAGAAGTGGCATTAACCCGTTACTCTTACCGTTAGTTTTAGAGATATGTGAATCTTTTGCTCTAACATTACTGAAATGACCTCCAATTCCGCCTGCATGTTTAGAAATTGCTGCCATATCTGCAGCTGATTTATAAATCCCGGATACAGAGTCTTCAGTTCCTAGAAGAAAACACGAACTAAGTTGAGGATAATTCGTGCAAGAATTAAAAAGCGTTGGTGTAGCATGTGTGTAATATTTGTTTGAAATTGAGTCGTAAGTCTGTTTGACTAATTCAATGTTATCCATATGAATTTGAATTGCTACTCGCATAAACAGATATTGTGGTCTTTCAATTATCTTAGTCTTGTTTTTAAGAAGATAACCGCTATGAAGTGTTTTAAATCCAAAAAAAGTCAACTTATAGTCTCTATTAGAATCTACAATTTTTTCGATATCCAACCAATTATCTTCTACAATTTTATAAAATTGTGCACTTACTAAATTAGAATCGTATAGTTCTTTTGCTGCATATAAAAAAGACTCGTGTGTGTTTTTGTGATGATTATTAATTGAAATTCTTCCAGCAAGAATAAGGTAATCTGGGTTATTTTTAAACATGGTTGCTGCAAAGTTTGCAGCAAAATCGTCTAGTTCTGTAGTAGTAATTCCGTCGTAGATTAGAGTGCATATATTTTGAGCAACGAATACAGGATCGATTTCTAGTTTCTTCCCCCATGTTTCATTATATTCAGACAATTGCCTGATTTTGTCGGTAATCAAATCGAATCTCACTTCTTCAGTACGTCCACTGCGTGTAATAACTTTCATTTACCTTATGATATAATATAACCGTAATCTTTAAATAAATTTTATTACGGTTACATTACATTACATTACATTACATTACATTACATTACATTACATTACATTACATTACATTACATTACATTACATTACATTACATTACATTACATTACATTACATTACATTACATTACATTACATTTACATTTATTTAATCGATTTATTTGTATGGTTTAGAAGATTTCTTGTTGCGTTTTAAATATTCCCCTTGATATTTTGATGAAGACTGCGTTCTTTTAAGTTTTCCTTGATACCCATTAAATTCTACATAAGGTTGATTGCGTCTAGAATACGGGGTTTTTGTATTGTTATTTGTAAGTTTATTTGTAAGTTTATTTGCATTTGTGTATATAGGATTAAAATTTTTAATTCGTTTATCGGGGGTGTCTTCGAATGGCCAAAGACTAAACATATAAGCAGATCCAAAGTATATTACACCCACTACAAGCAAAATTATTGCTATTTTAGTAGCAATATCTGCAAGACCTCCTCCAAGTGTTAATTTATAAACTATAAAACCTCCGAGTAATATAAATATTACACTACCTCCAAACATACCTCCAAACATACCTCCAAACATACCTCCACCTCCAAACGGACCGTCGTTTGTTGTTTGTTTAGCAAGACCGTCTGCTATTTGTTTTTGAAGATCTGACACTCCTAATGCTACTAGGTCTGCAGATGACATGGACAATATGTCCAGTATTGTTTCATTAGCAACTTCTTTAGCAAGATTTAAAGTAGCCTCCATCAATACGTTAGAGCGAAGATATACCATGTTGGAATCATCGAGGAGAACGTGCACGTTTTTTAGAGCTCCATTCACTGTCAAGGTAATGGCACCCTTTGAATCTATTGTAAATTTATTTTCATTTACTTGTTTCACTATTGCGTCAAATCTAGAATCTCCCATCTGCGAGAATTTGTGTTGAATGAATGATTTTAAATTTTCGGGTGGAGAACCCATATCAGCACGTTTTGAAATATCCAATGCTGCCTCAGATTTAACTTTATTTTTAATAGAATCTATAATTTCTGCATCTTCTGATATTTTAACATCATTAGTAACTGCCATATCAACAGCAACTTTATTAGATATAGTAAATGAAGAATTACTAACCGAGAAATCCCACTTTTTATACGCTTCTGATATAAAATCGCGGGCTGCTTCAATAGCTTGCATTTTTACCTTTTCAGTATTATTGCTGTTCAAAGCTTCTTTCAAATACTCCCCATAAATACGTATAATTTCAGTATGTGCTTCCGTCATTGCATCTGTAGGACCAACGTTTATACTTATAACTGCACTCTTTTGAAAATTAAGTTTAGTGTCAGTTTTAGAAGTTTTAACTGAGCAAGTTGAACTTAAAAACACCATTGCAGTATTAATCTGATTATAAAATACGGTATCGCAACCCTGGTCATATGCAAATGTCTTTAGATGTTCAGTTGCAGACTTTGAACGAATATCTCCGAACGCGCCGCCGTATGGAGTTATTCCGAGGGCCGAGGCAGATTGTGCATTTGATATCGTGTCTAATTCATTTTCAAGCAATCTTTTACACTCTGTATCTTCAATTCCTTGAATCAGTTCTGATAAGCTTTTGTCTGGTAAATTTTGGATAAAATCGTCCACGCTCTTTGATTTAGTACACGTATCTGAATCTACCTCAGGTATATCGTTGGTATGTACTATACCTGGTTGTATTATATCAAGGGCATCTGCATAATTTGTAACCCCCATGCGTATATTTATTATAATAAAATAAATTAAATTAAATTAAATTTAATTAAATAATTTTCCGAATGCTGTGGTTATACTAGATACTGTTGGAACTGTAGTTGGAACTATCGCTGGAAGTGCTGTTGGAACTTTTGTTGAAAAAGTTCCAAATAAAATAAAACCTAGTATAATTATTACAACTAGTATAATTACTCCTATAATTATATATTTATAAGACTCCTCGGATTTATTTTTATCTTCTTTACCTTTATTTGTTTTATCCTCTACAAATCTCGGACCTGGTTCACTCCCACTGCCTCCGCTGCCTCCGCTGCCTCCGCGGCCTCCGCCTGAAGTTATAGGAGAATTGTTTGCAAGTGCGTTCAATTCATTTTTAGTGTCTATTTCGGATTTGCAACTACTGAAATTGTTATTATATACAGCACCGGACGCATATATATTAATTTCACATATATTAATAGCCGTTTTGCTTGAGCATTCTGGTATGCTGTCCTTGTCAAAATCATTCAGGGATCTAGGTATTTTATCTGGGTTATTTGTGTATATTGCTAAGTCATATAGAAAAGTTTCTGATTGTTTTGAGGTTTGTCCTAATAGGCGGAGAAGTTTGTATAAAGTAACTGGACTTTGTGAGACACCTGCTATGTTTTCCTGACAAGTAAATGGTCTGTTAAGTTCTCGCGTAACTGATATCTCTCTTATATAATCTGTAAATTTTTTACCAATGTCGTTACTATTATAAAATTTGTTTCTGTAATACCAACTAGTGATATTCGTGGTATAAAACTTGTTAAGTCGTGTAGTTTCGTCGTCTACCAATGCTCCACAGAGAGGATCGAGATAAACATCTGGCTTTTGACCGCTTATTCCAGAATGGTATTTTATATCAAATCTTCCAGGTACAACTAAAGCATTACAGTACTTTATAACAGATTTACGCATTTCTGTATTACTATTAAAAATTCCCGATGATGCAACATCATTATTAATAATAGCGTACTGATAATATCTTTTAAAATTATAACTATGTATCGGATTAAATACAAGCACATACTTCGCGGTCGATTCTGAATTACCAGATCTTTTAATTAGAATATATTTACAGTTAGTGCTCATATAATATGATTCAGACCAACTAAACATGTTATTTTTAATATAGTCTGAATGTATAACCGGAGCTGAACCACCGGATATACGATCCGGAGTGTATCTACTTTTAATAGTAGTACCATTTTTTCCACCGACTAGCATATTTTGTATGGTAAGGTCACCGTTAACATCTATATGTATAGGCGGTTGTGAGGCATTAGACGTAGAAGAAGTTCCTTTAAGTGCATTAAATATCTCTTTAGACTGAGCAGCGTTATATTTTTTAACTATCAAAAACGCTATTGCGCTGGGATAGTTTTCAGTTAATTGCCGTGCGGTCGTCCATTCCATATTTTCTAGAGTGTTCAAATTAGTCTCTAAAGCAACCCACTCATTAGAGTTATTAAAAGATGAGTCATTCTTAGGTTGTGTGGGTGATAAGAATGCTTTTAAGACCGGATCTTTATCTACTAAATTTTGCATCTCTGTCTTTGCCGACATTAGCTGTTTTAATAATAGAAATAAAATATTTTTAAAAGATAATTATTAAATAACAAATGTTGTTTTTGCATTTTTAGTTTTAATTAACTCTGTCTGGGAAGCCTGCGTACCATAATGAAATTGCAAATTATTTATTGCTTTTTGAATGGTAAGAATATTATCTTCAAGTTTAGTTATTCTTTGTTCTAAAAGTGAAGTAAAATCGTTTGTTGTATCTACAGTTGTCTTAATTTCGGACATTTATTGAATACGCAATAAAATAAATATTGAATTTTAATTATTTTGTTGATTATTTAATAAATGTTAGGTCACGCTTCTTGGACTAAAGACATAGACAATTTATTGAATAATATTAGAATTAACTGCCTGTTACTATGCAAAGCTCATAAAAAAAGATATTTTGCAAATAAAGATCGTTTAATATGGTATAGATTGCCTGTCATAGTTTTAAACGGTGGAAATTCGATTATCTCGGTCGGATTACAACCATATGCAGACCAAGGTGTAATATCACTTACAACATCACTAATCGCTCTTACATGTGGTATAATTGGTTCCATTGAACTTTATTTAGGAATTCAAAAAAAACTAGAATCAGATTTAATTTCACAAAGAGATTATTATTTGCTTAGTGTAGATATATATAAGACGCTATCTTTAAAAAGTGAAAATCGTCCTATACCTGCAAAAGATTATTTGGAAAAAACCTACAACATTTATACTAAATTGATTGAATCAAGTGAAACTCTGCTCAAAAAAATAGACGATAAATTGATACCGGTTTGTTTAACTGCATGTGAAAATGTCCCAAAAAACGTAAATGGTAGCGAAAATGACACTGAAAATGAAAATGAAAATGACCCCGAGTTTGTAGTATTGACACCCCATTCATCCGGTTCGGTAGAAGTAAATATACCAAATGGAGTTCGTGAATTGTCTATAGACGATTAACAGTTAATGTATTTATGTATATGTATTAATGTATTAATGTATATGTATTAATGTATATGTATTTATGTATTCATGTATTTATTAATGTATTTATGCTGTATTTGCTGCACGACCATTAAGCGTAGCAACTGCAAAATCTAACTGTTCCTTGGATATATTAGCAGTTATCTGTAAAGAATTGAGTTTATCTACAAGTCTAATTATTTTTTTCTCTAAAAATTCTAATTTAGATAGTAATTTGCCTTGGTCTTGTGTTAAATTTACCGGATTAATTACTGCAAATTCTTTTCTGCTTGAGTCACATTTACACCCGTATTTAAGCGTTACAAAATAAATTATTATTGATATTACAATTATAACAACTCCGTATAATAAATGTACGGGTAACATCGAATTTTAATATTAATAAATATTATATTTTATAAAATAAACTATAATAATTCAATTAAAGTATATAAAAATATTTTACATATAAGTTAAATGTAAATGGAAGAATACAAAAGCGAAGATAAATACAAAAGCGAAGAATACAAAAGCGAAGAATACAAAAGCGAAGATAAAAAAATTTACGATAAATACGATTATCTAGGCAGAAATATTACGGAGCAATCAAAACGGCAAAATAAGGTTCCGTGGATAAATGCAATTTACGTTAGGGGTAAAATTACTATACCATATACAAAAAGGCATTTAATTCCAGTAAATGACAATTTAATTTCATTTAAATAAATGAAATATTCTATACAGATGTAATATGTCTATTCATCTTATCACTGGATGCATGTTCTCTGGAAAAACTACTGCACTAATTAATGCTGCAAAAATGAATAAACTTTTAAATAAAAAGGTATTAATGATTAATTATAATCTAGATAATCGATATTCAAGTGCAGATAAGATGACTACACACGATTTAACTTCGGTAGACTGTGTTTCATGTGAAAAGGATTTAATTCGTTGTGCAATCGACTCAGAAATAGACGTAATATGTATTAACGAGGGACAGTTTTTTGAAAACTTAGTAACTTTTTGTATTGGAATGTGCAATGTTGGAAAAGATATATACGTATGCGGATTAGACGGCGACTATCTAAAGAGACCTTTTGGTGAAATATTGAATCTAATTCCTCATTGTGATACAATAACTAAAATGTATGCGTTATGTATGAACTGCAGAAATGGCACAAAAGCATGTTTTACTAAAAAAATTATTAATTCAGATTCATTAATAGAAATTGGATCGTCAGAATTGTATATGCCGGTATGTAGAAAATGTTATTAAATATTTTTGTAGTATGAATCCAATTTTTAAAATATATTAAATATAATAATGGATTTAACAAGAATTAAATTTATTAAGGAAAGTAAATTAGAAGATTTACAGAATAGCAATTATTTAGAAGATTTAATAATAAAATTAGGTTTCAATACTGAAATTTTAAGAGAACAACCAAAAATAGTTAAGGATAATGGTGGTGGATTATTAATATGGCAATATCCCAACCAATTTTCAAAATATCTTTGTTTATTGAGAGAACAAAATATTAAGTCTTATATTGAAATTGGTTGTCGTTGGGGTGGAACTTTCGTATTAACAAATGAATATTTAAAAATGTTTAATAGTATAAATAAAAGTGTTGCTATAGATATTATAGATTCGCCTGTTGTGAATTATTGTATATCAAATAATGAGACGCAATTTATAAAAATAAATAGTCAGAGTAAAGAATTCATAAATTATATTAATAATAATTATTTTGATTTAATTTTTATAGATGGCGACCATAGTTATACAGGCGTAAAAAATGATTACGAAATTAGCAAAAATAGAGGTAAAATATTTGTATTTCACGATATAATAAATGATGTGTGTCCTGGCGTAGTTCAATTTTGGAATGAATTAAAAAATAATGAAAAGAATACATATAACTTTTTTGAATTTACAGAACAATATGAAGATGTTTGGAATGATACTCGACAAAAATTTTTAGGAATAGGTGTAGCAATAAAAAAATAAATGTTTAGAACCAAATAATTAAATTTATTGCATAAATTAAATATACTTAAAAATTCATTACGATTAAAATATTGATTACTCGTAATGAATATCAAACAGTTTTTGCTTTTTAAAGCATGTAGTCCTTTGCCGACCGAACTTATCGAGCACATTTGGTCTTTTGTAAAGACCGATGCGAAACAAACCATCCGAGAAAAAATTCAGGATATGTACTACAGAAAAATAGAATTAGTAAGATGTATGTATCTAAAATTGGACCACTTTTCGAACAACAACATTCGTTTCGATATGCTTGTTGTATTCAATACACTAAAAGTTTATGCCAGGGTGGTAAATTACATGTACATTCAAGACGTCGAACGATTCAATCGGCGTTTGTATGGGGTTAAATGGCGTTATCGGGATAGACATTTGTGGAGTCTAATCGATAAAATAGTTGCCGAAATAGAAAAGGTTCAATTGAAATCAAAGGCGCGAATGGCGCGCATACTTGCTCTTCGAACTGTAGATTACAATTTATCTACAAGAATGTACATTAAGATGACTCTCAGTCCAGTTATTATGAGAATGCTCACGATTATATACAGTTCTCTATGGGACATAAAGATACATGAATTGGATTATTTACTTAAGTACTATAAAGACCACACACGTGATGGATTGCCTATTTTAACCTATGACTCTAATAATAGCATGTATATCAATCCAATTACAGAATACTTGAATAACAATTCTTAAATTAAAAAAAAAAGTTCCTTAGGGGACTCCAAAAACAAACAACATGTCCCGTGTAAAGTTGAAAATTTTAAGAATAGATGAAACCGGGCATGTTTCAAACAAAAAAATAGATACAAACAAAATAAAAATCAAAATTAGTCCAAAAAACCTAAAAAAATTTTTAGAAGAAATCGATAAAGTGGAACTCTGGTGCAAAAAAAATAAATAAATACAATTAATCAAAAAAAAACGTTCCTTCGGGAACGCAAAACCGAATTGAGACATGGGGAACATAAAGTGTAAATGTTTGGTTTTGCCGGCACAGAGTGGAAAGACCAGAAAAGTTGAAGAAATGATAAGGGCAAATCAGCATCTATCTTCTATTTTTGATGGAGAAGAAGACATAAATATATGGTTGTCGTCGAATAACAAAATGCTGACGGCACAAACTGGGACTAGGGTTCATAACGACTTGGGACTTGAAAGCGAACCTGGAGCAAACGATGCATGTATCAATGGGAAAATATTCAGTTGGATGTCTGGAACAAAAGATAGCAATATTCAAACGGATTCTTTGGTGTTAAAACTTATAAAAAACGAAGTAGATATGGTACTGATATGCACGCATCACACCCGAATTAAGTATTTGGCAGATGTAATAATGGGACTCTTGGATGTTCCATTCTTCAAAAAGAAAATATCAATTTGGATAGACGAGGCAGACAAAAGCGTACTCTTGTGGTCCAAGTACGAAGAACTTATCGAATTACCTCGAGTTCGTAGCGTTACTCTAATCAGCGCGACAATCGGCAAACTTATGAAAAGATATCCTGAAATTTACGTGATTCCTATCCAAGAAACATATGCATCCTGCTACAGAGGTCTCGACTCTTCGATTAAAATTGAATGCGATTTCGTTGGAACTTCATCAGAATACATCGAGCACATCATCGGAAGTTATCCAGAACTTTCTACGCCCGGAGTCAAGGCTTTTATTCCGGGATCAAGCGAAACTACAAGTCACGACGCCATAGCAAACTTTTTACATGAAAGGGGATTCGTTGTCATCCTTATAAATGGGTCGCGAAAGGAAATTTTGATTCCTGGTAAACACCCAATAAATCTGCGTAATTATTTTATTATCAAAGACGATAAAGTTCCCGAGGAGTTAAATACAATTCTAGCAAAATTATATTTCGAAAATAAGTGGAATAGATATCCATTGGCAATCACTGGCAGGTATTGCGTAGAGCGGGGCATCACTTTTCAATGCAAACCGAACGGACTACATCACGGATTTATTTTTGATTACGCTATAATTCCTCCGATTTCAAAAGGAGACGAAGCATATCAGGCAATGGCAAGAGTTTTTGGAAACATCGGAGATTTCCTCGATTACAAACCAGTCAAAATATTTTCTACAACTTGCACATTCTCTAGAGTAGAGAAAAAAGAAGCCTGCGCAATCAATCTTGCACGGATTGTTGCAGAAGAGTCGTTAGACGTCGTTACTAAAAAAGAAATAAAACAGGCTGAAAATTACAATGACGAAAAAAATTTTGACTTATACGAAGGAGAATTTGAAAGTTTTGACGATATGAATAAATTTTTAGAACACCACAAAATTAGAAAACGCATGAATTATGAGAAAAATGATTCTGGGTTCATACTCAGTTCACTGACTAAGGAAAACGAACTTTTAGACTACGTCCTAACTAAAAACGTGATAAGTGCATGGTCAAAATTGTCTGGTTTCGATGCAAAGAAAACTTCTAAAGGTTCTTCTAGAGTATTTGTATGTTACAAGGACATCACCGACAACACTACATGTGTATACATATGCAGAGTGATAAAACGCAAGACTGAGTAAATACATAAATTAATTAATTACATTTAATCCAAAAAAAAAGTTCCTTTGGGAACGCTAAAATCTAATTGCAGATGCTTCTAATAGTATTTGTTCGACTACATCCGTTGCTTTAACAACTGAACTCAATTGTCCACTTGATATTGTAATTAAATTGCACACAACCCATAAAAATACATCAAAAGCAGCTTCATCTAAAGCCATTGTAGAAGCCATACCTGCTATAAAGTCTATAAAATCGTCTAAAATGGATAGTCCATTCGGGTCTGAATATATATTAAAATTTTCTAAATATAACATCAAAACTGCATACATATGGTAGTCTTGCCAGTAAGCTTTATAAAAACTAATTTCACGTATTACATTGTCGTCCATTATAGTTCTACGCCCCATATGAACCTCTGGTTCGTACGGTCTTCGAAGAGATTCTGGATCTAAACTTAATGTATACCTCCTAAACATATCTAAAACTTCGTCTTGGTGTTTTTTTCCATAACTTTCAATTAGTTTTGCAATTAAGTTTTCAAAAATTCGATTATTATATTTTAGATATTTTATCTTTTTTAATAAAATAGACATACAATAATTAATAGTTACACTGTTAAAACAGCTGTATAACGACATAAACATTCCTTTTATAAGTTTTCGATTATCCAAAGGCGAATTTTGAGTAAAACTGCGTGGATAAACAATTATTTTTTCAGTAACCCGAGAAACTTCGTTTCCAGTTGGAATAGTAATACGCACATCTTTTAATTCAATATTTTGAAATCTATCTGTAAAGTGATACAAAAGTAAAGAATTTTTCAATATTGAATGTAAATATATCATGAAATTTTCAGTAGATTCTGGGTCTCTACGTACTTGAAACATTTGTTTATTTTCTAGATATCTAAATTTGATTACCTGTGTTAATATTAATAAGTTTTCCATTTGTTTAGCACGAACATCGAATTCTCTGACGATTAATCGATGTATTCTTAGAGTGTATTCAGGAATTAATGTTTCTAAATCCCTGGTTCCAAATCTAGATTTAAATCTGGAATATCTCTGTCTATACATTTATAATATATCCTTTATTTTTTTTTTCCAAACTTCATAAAAATTGAAATAACATGGACCCCATCCACCAGACTCATAATAATCTCTAACAAAGTTATTTTGTGCCAATAGTTTATCGACATATTTTTTATGCGACAAATATGTATAATCGTTTTCCATAATAATTAATTTAATACCGGTTAATATTTCAGGCATATCTAATAAAATATAATAAAATGCACCTTCGCAATCTAATACCAATGTATCGAAATCAACATTGTACTTATTTTTTAAATCAGTTAATGTAATCGTACTTATTTCTATATAATCGTCTGCAATATAGGGCGAAGGGTAAGGAATCGTAACCCATTCCCTCTGAAATAGTCTTCTATTTGATAATGCAGAGTTTTCAATATGAAAGTTAAAATTATTTAAATCTCTATTTTCAATTAGATGTTTTGCTATATCGGGACTACTTTCTAACGTAACAAAGTTCTCAGAGTTCTTCAAAATACTCGCAATAATTAAAGAATTTCTTCCTATATTTCCGCCTATTTCTAACACCTTTTCAAAACCGGAAAAATATCTAACAACCATTTTTTGTTCAGGAAGTTCTTCAGTGAAACTACCGTGTTTTAAAGTTAATTTAGCATGTAATAAATCAATCGTTGCATTCACTGATGTAAAACTAGCAGTATTCAAGGATTTACAATTGTATATATCAAATATATCAGATGTGTCACGAATTTCATACTCAGACAGTTCTGTTATGTCTTGTGCTTCAATTGTGTTGTCAGTTAAATTTATTGTAATATAAATTGTATCTTCATACGAAGATATTATATCTTCACAATTTATAAATATTTTCTTAACCATATTTTCATAAGGATCTGTAAAAAAACTAGCTCTATTTACATCTCCGCACGGAATATGAATTATATTATTAGCTGTCATTTTAGTCTTACATATTTCGGTGACATCTATAGAACTACATTCTGAAATGCCATAGAATACCTTCATTTAAACCTTACAATATTTTAAATTAATTTAAATAAACGTTTAATTTCTACTAAAACTTTTAATTTCTACTAAAACTTTTAATTTCTACTAAAACTTTTATACTGTTCAAACTCAGAACATCTTCTCATTGTTTCTTCAGAAGAAACAGATTTACTAATTGCTTGAACTAAATCAATTAAAGTTTTTTCAAATTTTTTTTCAATTTCGTTAAATTTTTTGCGATGTTCGCATAATGAACGACTAGCCCTTTCTGCTTCTTGGTATGCCCTTTCTGCTTCCTGGTATGCACATTCTTCTTCCTGTACAAGTCTGTCTCTTTCTTTTATAGAATGAACAAATTCAACCCCTGTAGTCAGTAAAAATTGTTTTAGCAAAGAATTTACGTCCATAATACATATGTATGTATCAAATGTTTAATTTTTTTATATACATTTAATTAGATTTTTATACATTTTTATACATTTTTATACATTTTTTATATTACATTTATATGTAAACGTTACACAATTTGTTCCACGTACCTATGTGTAATGTTTCAGACCAAGATGTAACTCTGCACAACGGACACTCTACACAATCTCTGTAATTAAACCATTTTGTAATGCACTTTTTACAAAATGTGTGTCCGCATAAATTTAGTGTTGTATACACTGTATCGTCATTAAATGCAACTAGACAAATTGAACATTCAGTTGTGTTCTCAATTATAAATCTAAATTTATCTAAAAGTTCTTCTCTTACTGGACACCTTTCCTTTTCAGATTTTTTGAAATTTCTACAAATTTCCCTAGCTAGTTGTCTACATTTACAACCACATGGCATACACCATTTTACATAAGCGCGCCAGTCTCTATGTGCCCTTAATTGACTTTCAGTTAAATTTACATTTGCATCGCATCTGTCGTACCACTTCTTATTATTTTTAGGTCTATCTATTGCATGCCTATAACAACAATTGCACTCATTTAAAAAATTTAAAGTATTTTCAACTGAACCATGTATAAGAACACATTCTTCTGCTGACATATTTACGTTTTAAATATATATTTCATTTAATATACTTTTTTAATTGCAATTTAATTAGATTTTTCAATTAAGTCCCATTCCTGAGTTTCGGATTTTTTAGTTTTCAAACATTCTTCTTCATACAATTTAGTTAGTTGTTTAAGTCTAACGATTAGACTCAGGTTTAAATTTTTTAGGGTGTCTATTTCTGAAATACATTTAGACTCTTCGATAACGTTTTCTAACGAATTTATACATCTTAGCAAATGTGCATGATGGAATTTAATTTCTTCATTTAATCGTTCAGTTTTGCTTTGTTTAATTTGATTTAAAACATCAGGTTTTGATGCAGGTGCACCAGGTTCATATTCTTGAAGTAACGTTTCGATGTCTTCCATAAAAAATTTTTTTATGCTGGCCTCTTTAGTAAATTTGATAAAATATTCTACTTTTTTATCCGATGGTTTAAAAAAATCGTTTGAATTTTTTAAAAGTTCCTTTTTGTCGAATGTATTATGAATATGTGAAAATACTAAAATAGTTTTTAGCGGATCTAATTGTACCATTGGAATTGAGTAATCTTTTAAAAATTCCTGTTCTTCAGCAAGAGATTTTGAATCGTTGTATTTAGTAATTTTTAATAATTCTTTTTTGAAAGCAAATGTGCCTGCTGTTGCATGATTTGGCGCATACGGACCAGCCTGGTACATTGTATTTATGTGTTTAAAATATACATATAGTTCGCTCGCACCTGCAACTAATATGTCTTGTTTAGACATCAACATTTCTACGGCATGTTGAATTCTTTCAGGTGGGTAATAATCGTCGTCATCCATATAAACGATTATGTCTCCCGTAGTTTTTTCGTGCATTAGATTTCTTTTTGCACCAAGTGTAATTTTAGAGTCTAGTTCAAAGTATTTTATTTGTGGTATTCCAGATTTTTCTACAAGATCCTTAATTTTATCTGTTCCGTCGTCTATTATAATCCATTCTATTTTGTCTTTGGGGTATAATTGATTTTTGAAACATTCGAACATAGTATTAATAAAGGGTCTTCGATTAAAGGTTGGAGTACATACGCTCACAGTTGGATAAAATTTTGGAGTTTTCTTTTTAGTCATGATTGTAAATGTATAAATTATCCTTTTATATTAATTAATATAAAAGCATGCTATGCACTCCCTAAGGAGTGACTCATCGACACAGTGACATTTACACAAAAACATGGATATGGTATTTTTTTTAAAAATTAAATTTTTCGTTAGCAAATGTAAGTATTTTTGATTTAAGTGTTCTATTTTTAAGTCCGTCAACATATGTAGTACCTTGTCTACCGCCGTAATAATTAAAACTGTTCCACTCATCCCACGACACTACAACAGACTTTTTAGAAAGTTTTAAAACGTTCCTGTTTGTCTGTCCAACATTTTTACTCCAAGACTCTAATCTATTCGAAGAATCGCTAACGTCCTCAACAACATGAAACACAACATGTTTTGAGTCGAATCTGAATACAAAAAGATCGCCAACCTTTGTCTTGTTGGATCTTGAATCGTCCCAAAAAATAGGTAATTCAGCCTCTAAGCGTTCCTCTTGCTCTTTATAGTCGCTAAATGAACAAGGCGGAGTTTTTTTCATCTTTTTCGCTATAGGTGAAATTACAATTCCGCACGAAGAAGTAAACATGTTTTCAAAGCATGCTATGCACTCCCTAAGGAGTGACTCATCGACACAGTGACATTTACACAACTACATGGACATGGCATTTTTTTGGGTTTTTAATTTTCTGGGTTTAGTACGAGTTGGGAACAACGCCGCCGTTTGGGCACTTAGAATACTCGACTTCGCAACACATGCACTCCTTGGGATTGCCGATGAGAACTGGGCAGCAATACATGGTATGCATGTAGAAAGTCTTGGGACGGTTACACTTTGAAACCTTGAACCGAGCACCAGTCTTGTATACCTGGATTGCAGAACCTGGACTATCAGTAGGAAACATCCAGTTCGTCGGTTCGAAGACTTCTCCGGCAAGTACTTTCGAGCACATGAAAAGCGAGCGGTTAGTCTCGCACCACATGTGCACAAAAACCTTGTACCAACCGTTGCGCGTAGAGTCGTACACGACGTCGATCCACATCCACCTGTCTTGGAAGTTCTTGGCAAAAATCCCGCGCCAAGTCGTAACGAGACGCTCGCGCGCTTGGTCCCAACACTTTAATCCACAGAGCTCGTCCGGAATCTTGCGGTGAGAAAAGAGAGATAACTCCTTCGGCTTCGAGTAAATCGTCTCGAAGTCGGACTCAAGAACGATAGTCTCAATAGTGTCGGCAGATACACTCGAGACGATCTCGGTTGCGTCGGACATCTCTGAAATCTCGGAAATCTGAGAAATCTCGATCTCAGACATCTCTCGGACACTTCTGCAGCAGTCAGTGTAGTCGCGTCAGCAATGAACTCCCTAAGGAATTTGCTGTTTAATTTTAATTTGTCTTAATTTTCTAAGGTTTATTTTTAAAAGCAATTAATTTAGTTTATTTAATTTACTTAATTGTCCTGAAGTCGGCGACAGCAGTTCCATCGAAGTATATGACGACAAGGACACTTACAATTAAAGTCTCTAATAGAATTGTTATTTTTTAGTCTATTTATATTTAGACACCATTCAACGCGCCCGGTATTGAGTGGCGCAAGAATTCTTGGGCGGTTTATTTTGTGTCTAGAACAACAGTTACAGTTTTTATATTGTTCAAAGATTCTATGAAGATCCATAAATGTAGCAGGCCAAATGCTTCCACGACACATAGGACATTTAACCTGTCCAAACCATTCTCTTGGTGCTGTCTCAAAATATTTGGAGATACATTTTTCATGAAATTTGTGTTTGCACTTGGTTATTACGCAACACGTGTCCAGGCTATCTAGACATATAGAACAAGTGTCTTCACATGGCATACATTCTTTTGGTATCTTAGTGATGTCGTCTGGTTTGGTACTTACTTTTTGCTTACACTTATGAACTTCTTTACGACTTGTCCAACACCACGTCGATTCACATGCACAATCTACGCCGTTGGATACATTCAAAAGCATTCCCTCGCAACTCTGAAACATAGAAGAATTTATATATGAAGGGTCATATCTAGTAGGCATGATGAAATTAACCAAGTGATTAATGATATAATCTGAGTCATAATCGTTATCTTCGCCGGGGTACAACACCGACATTTTACTTTCAACGCATGCAAATTACTCCCGAAGGAGTAATTAATTGTAACATGGAATGGAAAATGTCATGGGATGGAAATGTCATGGGATGAAAATGTCATGGGATGGAAATGTCATGGGATGGAAATGTCATGGAATTTATTTTTTGGTATTTCAATTTAATACTTGTAAATATTAAGACGGCACAATCTACGCATCTCTGAGCGGCACGAACAGTGACATGTCGGAGTACATTCTCTCAATCTAAATAACAGTTCGAAGACTACCCTAGCACGCGGGTCGCTACATTTAGACATGTGTTCCACATCTTGAGCACCTGCGCAAAATTTTGAAGGGCGGCGGCGCTTGTGGTGTTCACAGCAATTGCAGTTACTCCATGTATTAAACCTGTCTCTAGCGGTATTATAAGACGTTGCGCTTAGTCGAGTTCTGCACAAAGGGCACCTCTTCCAGTTTCCCCATGAGTCTTCCTTAACCTTGAAGAAGCATGAACGATGAAAAATATGACCACACGAAGTAATACAACCCATCTCATCTTCCATTGGACAAAGACAAATGGAACAATCGTCTTCGCACTCTAGACAATCTACAACCACTTTGATGCTAGATGCTCCGATTGGAGGAAGTGGCCTACATTTTCCATCTGGACACAAACAGCCGATAATGTCAGTTTTTGACAACGTCGGATTCATTGACTGCATTACAATCGCGTTACGTAAAAGATTTTCAATTTCGCGCGGACAAACTCCATTCTGTTCACAAAGGTCAGGGTTTTGACGAAGTAGTAGCCACGCGGTGTCTGAAGGACTTCCGAAGTCTCGCGGAATATAACCAGGTGAAACAGCTACTCCAGACGCGTCTGACACAGCAGGTGTTGGCGGTGTCTCCGGTACAAATTCGTGCCTAGTACCTGCGTAGTAACTGGGGGTGCCCCAGTATAGGTCGAAAGGGTCGGGTGTGCTCACAACTTCGACGGGTGAAATGACATCGACATTCGCAATCACATTCGCAACTTCGGCACCGACTTGGTCAGTGTCACTATCAGACCCGTAACCGACGCTCCAGTCACCATCAAAGTAAGAAACTTCTTCATATTCACCAACCAAAACCGTAGACTGAGTAGGTTCCGAGTTTGCGTTCTCATTCACATTCTCATTCACATTCTCATTCACATTCTCATTCACATGTTGCTCTCGAACAACATCTGAGTAAGTTCTGCGTTCGGTCATTCAAAAAATGTAATGTAATGTAGTATGATTCAAATTTTGAATGTAAAAACTTTTTTATGTATTATATTTTTAAGCAATAACTAATTAAGAGATAAATAAACTAATGCAGATCCCAATACCATACTCATTAAAACATTGCCGTTAAATATTGCTTCATCAAGTTGTGGCAAAATTAATGCAAATATAGAACTAGTACCAATAATTCTAGAGTCGCTATATATTATCGAAATTATATAAATAACAACAACTGCAAATAGCACTTGTTCAATTTTATCGATGTAAAACATATTTTATATATATAAAATATTTTATATTAATCCAAATGCAGTTTTAACTACTTTGGGCAATTTTTTATTAAATAAAAAATATATAATTAGTCCGATAATTATTAAAAGTGCTGCAATTGAAATATACATCAAGTAAGAAGTTTTTTCTTTAGTTACATCGTCATCATCGCCTGGGAACGCTTCAGTACCTGAACCTCCTCCAGTACCTGAACCTCCTCCAGTACCTGAACCTCCTCCAGTACCTGAACCTCCTCCAGTACCTGAACCTCCTCCAGTACCTGAACCTCCAGTACCTGCAGTTTGTGCTGGATTGACAACGCGCTTATACTCATCGGGCATTTCATACCACCACCGCGATTCATCGGGGCGTATTACATAATTATTAGCAGCATTCTTGTATTCAGTTAGAGTCATTCCATGAAATTGTGCTCGCTGTTCGTCGGTTAATTTATACATATACATTTGTTCGTATAACATGCGCGCAAGGTATTCTTTTTCAAATGCGCTCATAGGGTATCCTCTTCTGTCGTTATCTTCTCGAAGTCTATCAAATTCTAAAAGGTATTCATCATCAAGATTGTCATATGCCCTAAAATCAGTTTTGATCCCTATGCCTTCATCTTTAAACAAATTTGGTGGAAGAGGCGGCATTTATTAATTATCAAATAAAATAAATAAAATAAATAAAATAAATAAAATAATTAATTTCAAATCAATCCTTATTACTGAAAATTAAAAATAAAATTATAAGAAGCGCTGCAATTATTATAGGCATCATGTAAGAAGTATTTTCTTTAGCTACATATGTATAAATTGGAACATATGGTTTCAATGAAAGTGGAATATCGGTATTGCTTGGATTGACAGGCAGTACAGGAGGATTAATTGGAACATACGGTTTCGTTGAAATTGGAATTTCTGTGTATGTGTCAGGTTCGGGGTCGGGTGTACCATATACAATATCCAGATATTCGGTTAGTGTCATTCCGTGATATAGTGCACGCTGTGCGTCAGTAAATTTATAATTATACATCTCTTCATATAATATGCGAGAAAGGTATTCTAGTTCATATGCACTAAGAGGATATCCTCTTTTGCTGCTCTCTTCTCGAATTCTTTCAAATTCTAAAAGTTGTTCTTCATCAAGATGGTCGTATGCATTAAAATATCTATTTGCAGGATTTATGCCTCCGTCTTTTATCAAATCTGGTTGCAAAGGCGGCATTTATCAATTAACAAATAAAATAATTAAATTTGTTAATTGATAAATTTGTTAATTAATGAATTAATCCACGTCATTTTAACACCCTTAATTTACATCCTTAATTCACATCCTTAATTCACATCCTCCTTGGATATGGCCGGAGGCGACGCATAGGCACGCGACGATACTTACGTCTCGAAGAGACCGATGGAGTCAAAAATGGAATGCTAATCGAATCAAAAAACGGAACTGTACCGTTATTTAGGTATATCATTAACATCGTTGCCAGTACAAGAACCATCACAACACCAAAGGCACCACCTAAATAATATCCAGTATTTCCAGGCATTTTATATTTAATATAAGAAAATATAAAAAATATTTATTAAATAATAAATTAATTTAAAATGTCTTCAGAAATAAAAGATGAAAAAGTGGATAATTACTACTATACAAAAATTATAATTAAAATAGGATTAATTTTAATAATTGCATTTTTAATTTACAAATTTAGGAAAAACATCCTATTTTATTTGTCAGAATTAAACAGACCTTTAAAATCTAGGCAAATCGATTATCAAAGACGGCGTCTATTGGAAGATATTGAACGCGAAGATGCTAGACGTATTGCCGAAGATCGTGCCAACTCAATTGAAAGACTTTCATCAGAAACTATGGCAAATGCACGCGAACAGGAACGTTTGGTCGCAATTGAAGATGCTGCTAATACTCAACGTAGACTTGACGAATTGGCGTATAAAATGCAAGGAAGAAGACGCGCTGCAGCAGCTGATTCTAGATATGCAACTGAAGATCGTTTTCAAAGAACGCTTTCAAGAAGAGCCCCATCTCCTACTGGACCTGTAAATGAATTATGGCAGAGAGGTCCGAGATTTAGACAGGGTCCGTTTCAAACACAGGAACTTAATAGAGTACATGATGCATTTAACAATCCAAATTTATGAATCCATAATTAAACTAAACCAAACGCCGCGGCAATATTTTCAACAACCTGTGTCGCACCCATGTTTCTGTAAACAAGAAATGCAATTACTGCAGCAATTAATACAGCTACGCCGATTATATACATAGAATAATCTTCCCAAATTTCAGTCAGGTTCCAATCAGAATCTTCGGAAGATTTAAGTGGAGGAAGTGGTTTGTTGCCAACGGTTCCTAGAGGGTATGCATCCGTTGTTTTAAGTGCCGTCGCGTGTTCTAATACATTAATTTCTTTAGGAGTTTTTTGTCCAACGCAAACAACAGGATAAGTTACTGCAGTTACAAACCCGTTGGTGTAAGTTCTTACTGAACGGTCGGTATTATATTTAATTCCCGTAAATAAATCGGATGACATATCTTTTATATTTAAAAATATTTTAATTTAAAAAAAAAACCTTTCAAACGCGAAATCGCATTCATGTTACTGTAAACAAGAAATGCAATTATTGCAGCAATTAATACAGCTACGCCGATTATATACATATAATAATCTTCCCAAATTTCAGTCAGGGACCAATCAGAATCTTCGGGTGTAGGTTCATTAGGAATATCGTTTTCACAATTGTATATTAAAATGGATAAATCTTCAACGTGAGTGACAGTTTTTCCAAATTTAGATAAGTTAGATTCTGAAATTTTTAATTTTCCTTCTCTTAAATTTATTTCAGATGCAGAATATTGAGTAGATTTATAGTAAGGTCCGTAAATTACATCAGTAACTTCTCCTTCTTCATATAATCTAAACCAACAACTGTCATGTACTTTATAACCTGTAAAATAAATTGAAGACATTTTCTTTTACATGTTATAAAATATTATATTTTTTTTTACATTTTTCATTTTTCATTTTTCATTTTTCATTTTTCTTTTCATTTTTCTTTTCATTTTTCTTTACATTTTTCTTTACATTTTTCTTTACATTTTTCTTTACATTTTTCATTTTTTTTGCATTTAAAAAATATTTCCAAACGCGGCAACTATATTTTCTACTACATTTTCTGTAACATTTTCTGTAACATTTTTCGGAACATTAACACCGGGAGAACTCATATTTTGGTAAACAAGAAATGCAAGTACTGCAGCAATTAATACAATTATGCCAATTATAAAAGAAGAATAATTTTCCCAAAATGTGGATAACGAGTCATCTTCACCGATAAACGGATTATATTCATCCTCGGTCTTTAACTTTCCTTCTTTTCTATTTATTTGCCAAAATAAATATTTTTTACCTCGATAATTAGCGGGATATGAAACCCGTATAACAGATCCGTCTTTATATTCTCTAGTCATACCACTTTCATGGTTTTTAACCCCTGTAAAATAAATCGACGACATGACCTTTCTTTATACTTGATTTAGAAAAAAAAAATTAATAAACAATACAAATAAAAATGAGGTTTTTCAAGAGCAACTAGAAACCCAACAATCATTGCTATAGACATTGACAGTAAAAACCTGATAAACCAGGTAAATATTGAAGTTCTGACATGTCCTTTAATATTAGGAATAAAATAAATTAAAAAATACTACCAAATGCTGCTACGATATCTGAAGCAACTGCTTCGACTATTTTTGGAGAATTCATATTTCTGTAAACAAGGAATGCAATTATTGCAGCAATTAATATAATTACGCCTATTATATACATAGAATATTCTTCCCAGATTAACGTCAGCGACCACTCTTCATCCGGTTTGTAATATTTAGCTTTAAAATCTATACCACCAGTATCAACTCCTAGTTCATATGTATCGTCGTATCTAAGTTTTCCTTCTCTTTTATTTATTTCTTCCGGGGTTTCTATTATTCCAGTATAACTGTCTGGATAGTTAATAGATATTACAAGTCCATTTAAATAGCCTCTACGCACACCGTCGCTATTTAGTTTTTTACCTGTGAAATAAATAGAAGATATTGGTTCAGACATTTATAATATTATAAACAAAATAAATTTAAATTAAATTAATCCAAATGCAGATGCAATATTTTTAACGGCAGCGGACGATTTTTTGTTAAAAATAAAATATATAATTAGTCCAATAATTATTAAAAGCACTAAAATTAGAATGTACATCACATTTGAAGTCTTTTCCTTAGAAGTAGTTGGATAAATTGTAATAGGTGGCGGGGTCGTCGTCCTCGTTGGGGAATGGCATCGGAATCGGCACTGGTAGTGGTAGTGGTGTTGGTAATGGTGTTGGTAATGGTGTTGGTAATGGCGTTTTACCCTTATTGGACTTGACTTGAATTCCTTCAAGTCTATTTACTTCTGCTGGAAGGATCATTTGTACCCTCGTTGTTCCCGCAGGATATGCAATAAACGTAACAAGTCCGTTAACATATGTTCTTTGTGATCCATCCGGCATTAATTTTCACAATTTAACAGATCTGAACTCATTTTATTATAGTAGTTAAATATTTAAATTTATATTACTGAAAATTAAAAATAAAATTATGAGAAGTACTGCAATTAATATAGGCGTCATGTAAGAAGTATTTTCTTTAGTTACAGGTGTATAAATTGGAATATCAGGTTTGGGGTCATAACCATCATTTAAATCAACAGGTTCTTTTGGTAGAGGTACTGGATCCTGTGAATACATTGTTCTTAAATTTCTTTCTATAGTTGCGTCTGGGTCAGGGGAGTCGTTATAATAATTTTGTATATCAACCTGTCTTTGATAATAAACTGGATACATTATTTTTAGTTGTGCATAAGTTGGTTCTTTTGGCAGAGGTACTGGATCCTGTGAATACTTTGTTCTTAATTTTCTTTCTATAGTGGCATCTGGATCAGGTGAGTCGTTATAATAATTTTGTATATCAACCTGTTTTTGATAATAAACTGGATACATTATTTTTAGTTGTGCATAAGTTGGTTCTAACGATGTCATTTGATATAATATAAATATTTTATTTTTTAGAAAACGGACTTATACACTCCCTAGGGAGTGCTGCCGCAATTATTTAAGTCCTATGTCTGTATATATCTCGCAAAGCAATATACCGTATGTACCACAGACCGATTATGAAGAAAATAAAAAAACACGGGAAACCAGAACCTTCAGTTTGATAACGGCAATCGTGTACGCAGCCCATGTTTAATGTTCACTGGACTTATGAACTCCCTAAGGAGTGCTGCCATAAATTTTCTATTTCCTTAGCGCGCGATGAACGTTGCGGAGTCGGAATGTATCGGTGTCAAACGTTCCTTTACGCACGAAAATCTCAGACTCAAAAAGTTCGAGTTGGAGTCTTTCTTCCCTTAGAAACGGAGAGGTCATCCATGCCTCTACTGCGCGCTCTCTTACAGGATAACCGCGTCCCCACGGACCGGAGTACAAGACAAGGGTGCCATGCACGGTGTTCTGCATCGAACCCACTGTTCGCTTCTCTGCTTCGTCGATAAGGTGTTTCTTAGCACTCGTCAGTTTCTCGACGACCTCGCTCCACATACACGCGGAATGAATAAGAGCACTTTCTGCCCTAGCGACGATGTCGCGAGTGTTTTCCTTGGTATACATTCCGGTCTGATTGGTCCAGACTTCGTCGTCGTCTGCTAACACCCTTAGCCTCTTGGATACGCAGGAAAGGCGACACAGCGTATATGAATTGAGAGTCTTAGCAATGTTTCGGACGATGTCCTCTGGAAGGGCGTCCATGATTTTCAAGGGTGCTTTGGCACCCCGAAGGGTGCTTCCGCCATGCTGTTTTTTTGGAGTTTTGAAATTTTAAAACGTCACAATCACACTCGCAATCACAATCATACAAACCCTGCAAAGCGCTTCTCGCAGTACTGTTGTCCACCGCGAGTAGCCCGCCTAGCAATCCTCGCATTGCGCTTTTCCTCCTTCGACTTGTAAGGAGTTCCAGTCGGCTTACCACTGAGCATCTCGACGAGTTGCTTTTCGAGTTGAGCAATGATGAGCTTGTTTTCCTCGAACTCGCGTATCAGTCTTGCTTCGTAAGCCTTGCGCTCAAGCTCTTGTTGCGCAAGGTACGCACGTTCGCTTTCATCTAGAGGCTTAAAGGATATGACGCTTGTATCATCGAGCGTCATGGCGCGGCGGAAGATGTATCCAAAGGAGTGCATCGTGGCTGATTGACTGTATAAGGGTTTCCCCAATCTAAAGTATCCTTTTAATCCTTAAGCAAAATTAATTATAGCAATTGCTATAATTTTTAAGAACGGACTTACTACACCCCAAAGGGTGCTGCCGTAAAAATTTACTCGTACATCCAAGATTGCTCGAGATTCTCGAGAGGGGGCGAGGTTCCCCATGGTTGCTGTGCGCAACAGAAGGCGGCAGTGTAAGTCGAAGAGCAACGCATACTTACACAGTATGCGGGCGCGAAAGTAAAAGAGCAACGTTTATGATCCACGAACGAGTGCTCCCACTTCTTTACCTCTGAATCTGCATCTACTAGAGCGTGCAGTGCCTCGATTCGCTTGAGATTGAGGTCGCGGTAAGCAGCAGCGAATGTGTCGTCGTCGGCACATCGCGGCACGCCCTTGAGTATTGAATCGATACACTGTGTCACCTTGTAATAGTGAACCAGAGCATCGGCAGCAGCTACTCGAAGTTTTTTGGGCACGCGCAGCATACGATATGCTATAGCGTGTGTCCGCCGGACAATGCGCTGCTCATTCTGCGCGGTTTCCCAGGCTTCATAAGCGCGGTCGCGCCGACCAATTGCGTCGTCAGACTCGTCTTCCGTGCTCCCGTCGAATTCGGAGATGCTCGCAATATGAGCAGCAGCATTGCATTCCTCGGTCTTAGAGAGCGAGAGAACACCGAGCTCAAAAAGGATTACCCAGGACCGCCCCTTGGAGAAGCCGTTGACAGTTTCCCAGACGCATTCTTCATCGGCAGCTACACGGAAGTCCTTAGACACCGTGGCAAGTCTGCAAAGCATCACGGCGTCGAGTTCCTGAAAAATCGCACTAAGCAAATCGGTAGAGAGAGAGTCCATTGATGGATTACCGTCATTAAACCATAACGGCTGTATCTTAGACATAATAAATTTTAGCAATAATTTATTTTCTTACGCAATTTGGAACTCTTCTTCCAGACTTGTTTTTCATTCCTACTTTTTTATAACCCTCCCAACATTTTCCAAACATTGCTTCCTCTTCTTTAGAAATAAAAGGATCTTTAGCCGGCATATTCTCTTGAATCCGGATAAGATTTAATAAATGTTCTAGACCAGCAATCTCCAAAGACCGAAAAGGACCGGAAGGCATATTTAAGGCGCGCTGTAGGTCTTGCCTTATTACACCCGGATTAGATAATTTATTTGTTATAAAAGTAAAGTACTGCACGGGTGTATATAATTGTATACTTCTCTCTATAAATTTATTTGCTATATGTTTTTGCATGCGTTCAATGCGGTCAGATGGTGAATATTCTGATAATTCGTCTATAGAGTACCATACTAAATCGAATAAAACGTGCATACTATTTGTATCAGTCATGGTACTTAATTTTATAATGTAATCGAGGATCAAATAATCTTCAAAGGCTCTTAGAGCAAGAGCTTTACTATTCGGATCGTACTGATGAAAATAGCCGTCAATTAAAGGATTCATTTTATTAAATAGTAAATATAATAAGTTAATAAATTATAAATCGATAAATGGACTTACTACACCCCAAAGGATGTTGCCATAAAAATTTACTTTATTCCAGTCCTAACGCGAAATAAAGTTCGCTTTCTAATCTATAAGCCTCCGAAGAATTTTCAGGAGTGTCTTGATATGTCCACCTAATGTGAGCACCTCGCCACTGAATCTCAGTGGCAAGCCATGTACGAAGAGCTAACGGTGTACTCAGCGAATGCTTTAGTAGAAGCAGTTCAAGACGAGTAGCCATCGCTAAACGCTCGGCTTTTCTAAACTGCTGCATAATGGCATCGAGTGCCGCTTGAGCAACGCTGCGATTTCTCAGAGCTCGGTCAAATCTTTTGCGCTCTATCTCCCAGTTTGCAGTTAACCGGGGTTCGATGTATGTATTGTCTTGTAAAGCGCTAAGCGAGACGTTCGAGAATTGTGTGGTAAGTCTATCGAGTGCCCGAGACATCGAATCGCGCGCTTCAACCACTTCAGAGCATCTTAAAGAAACATGAGCTGTAAGACTACCAACTCCTGTATCCAACTCATTGAGATATCGCGTTTCGTGATGCACACGAGTCGACAACCACAGCTCGAGCGTTCTGGAAAATGTTTTTGGCCAGCCATGAGCGACCAGCCAAACTTCGTCTGATTCTACAGGAACTCGAAATGCCTTAGACACCTGAGCAAGTCTACAGAGACTACGCGGGTCGAGTTCCTTGAAGGTCTTGAGGAGAAGATCTTGATGAAGAGTATCCATTGAAATGTATGTCCCGCGCGGTCTTATGCACCCCGAAGGGTGCTGCCGCGTAAATGTAAGATTTAATCGTTGCACCACGCACGTACGTGTATTTCCTCCTCCTTCTTGTTAAGTCCCAACATGTAGTAAAAATGTACTGAAAGACATGTCAGGGTGGCGGGAATGGAAAGCAGTACAGTGATAAGAAGAGCGTCTGCAACCATTATATCGAAGTCTATTGACAGTCATTAAATTTAGTAATCCGAACCTTAGACATCGATAATTTAAGCAATTGTAATAATTTAATAAATGTGATAAATGTATAAATGTATAAATTGTATATAAAAAAATAAATTACATATTATTTATATATGATTGCCGATGTAAAAGATGTAAAAGATGTAAAAGATGTAAAAGATGTAAAAGATGTAAAAGATGTAAAAGATGTAAAAGATGTAAAAGATGTAAAAGATGTAAAAGATGTAAAAGATGTAAAAGATGTAAAAGATGTAAAAGACCTAATAACAAAAACTCTTGTATTATATGTTTTTTCTGAATATAATAATAGAGTTGAACAGTTTTTTAAAAGAGCGATTTTTTATGACAAAAATGTTGATTTTATTCTAGTAATAAACGATATTAAATTAGAATTACAAACTAATACTTTCCCCCCCAATGTTACATTTTTCAATAGAGATAATATTGGGTTTGATTTCGGTGGATGGAGCGATGCATTATTAACCAATAATTTATATAAAAATTATAAATATTTTATATTTGCAAACTCAAGTATTAATGGTCCATTTAATAACAGCAATAATGATTGGACTGATATTTATATAAATGGTTTAGAAGAAAATAATATCAAATTATTTGGAAGTACTATAAATTGTATTGATCTTCCTGAATTTGATGCACATGTCCAGTCTTATATATTCTCTATGGATATAATAACAGTCGAATATTTAATTAAATGCGAAATATTTACTATGAACAATTATACAACATCAAAACAAGATACTATATACTCTAGAGAAATTGCAATGTCGCGCAAAATAATTAAAAATGGTTGGAATATAGGATCTTTAATGAAATATTATAAAAATGTAGATTTTACATTTAAAACAAAAAAACCAACAGATTATAATATTGTTTTTTTGGGTGACGTTATGTGTGATTATTGTTATAAACACGGACTTTGGAATCTTAATGAATTAATATTTATAAAAGGAAATAGAGATATAATTATATAATAAAATTTTTAGTGAAATAAGCAGTGGACTTATACACCCCGAAGGGTGATGCCATAAAATATTTAATCTCATTAGAATTCACCCCGTGAATTACCATGAGATTATCTGGAACTAAATCTGGACCACCAACTGGTGGATTCATCCTTAACGCAACATTCGCCGTCGCAGACGCTGTAAGAATCTTCGGAATCTACTTCTTTACAGCAATCCAAGAATGCTATACGCCCATTGCAAGACCACAGGTCGTACCTATTGGTCCATAACTCGAGATGAACCTGAGCAAGTAACATGGCGCGGGCGTGTAAGTAAATTTTGAGTTGGAGGTCTTCCGGAAGGTTGTAAAAGCGATTTTCCATGAGTTTTGTCGCGTGGACTTATGCACCCCGAAGGGTGCTGCCGCGTCTAAATTCAGTCTGTCATAATTAGTGGTTCATCGGGGTTTGCCCAAATAGAGCGAGCACAGCAGGTCGCTACCCACCAGAACGTCGTTTGCTTACCAAGTGCCTTCTCGTCGACCAACAACGCTACATCCTGGTTTATCTTCGTGAGACGGGACCTTGCTGCGTCTGTAGCCGAGACATCGAGCTTCACGCGCTGTGCCTTCTTCAACTCCGTGTAATACTCAATCCTTGTGCGTGCGGCATCAAGGCGCATAGAAAGCGGAACTCGCAACATCTGAATTGCTACACTAAGGTCCCTCGTTGCTTTGTCGAGGTTCCCCGTTGTGTCTTTCCACAGACGGTGAGCATTCGACAATTCAAGACGTTTCTGTTCTGCGACCACCCAGTCGCTGGACGGTGTTCTGAAGAAGATTTCGCCAGCTTTCAGCTCAGCTCGCCTCGCTACCCAGAGCATGTCGCCTAATTCGCGAATGCGGCGCTTGGACTCAGTGATTACTATCATAGACTGCTTCCTCGTGAAACCGTGCACGCGTTTCCACGTGAAATCGGAATCGGCAGCAAACTGAAATTCCTTAGACACCTGAGACAACGTCAAAAGCGTCACTGCGTCCAGTTCTTGGAAAATTGCTCGTAGCAGATCGTCCGAGAGCTTCTCCATTTGTAAGGGTTTCCTCACGTGGTCTTATGCACCCCGAAGGGTGCTGCCGCGTCAATCGAAGATTTACTCGTAGTGCTGCAAGTAGTGGCGAGCATCGTCTTCATGAAGTCTGAATAAACCATATGTGAACAGCCAGAGAGTAATCAGCAGCACAGGCGGTCCAAGCAAAATGTCGATTGTGGCCGCCAACAGTGCTGGGATGGTGATAAAGATGGTGATGAAGAGCATAACCAGCATTTCGACGCCAAAGAGTGTCTCCTCAATCTATAACATCGGTTCCCAGTCTTAAATATAATTATTTTAAGCAATTAATTAAAAGTGGACTTACACGCTCCCTAAGGAGCGCTGCCATCATGCTGTTTTTTTAAAATGTAACACCCTTTCCCAACGCATCTGCCAATGCATCGATTTCACCCCTCGCATACCACCCCTGTTCGAATGCTCGCCGGTCGGCCTCGAAGTTTTCCTTGAGCGCTTCGATAGTGCCAACTAGCTGTGCAGGGGTGTACTCTGGGATGAAGCTCAGAATAGCCTCGAGCAGTTCGTCGCTTACAATGTCGGATTCATCGGTCTTGTACGAATCCACAAGGAAGGTTTCGCGAAGTTCCTGAAGAACTGCTGGGTGTAGGCAATTCTTCGAGACCGGATTATACCAACCAGTCATCGCATCTTCGAGATATTCAACGCGCTGGTCTTCAGTGAACTTGACAACACCGAACATGACTCGCTTGTTGAGCGCCCATCCGATTTCACACAGGGACGACATGTACTCGGCCGCCTCGGGTTCGGTCCTCCTACCCGGCACGCAGTAAGGCATGTGCACACGCTTCGGTTCGAGTTGGTAGACTTCGTAGTAGCAGTTCATCGCCAAAGGTGTCTCGAATAGGACTTATGCGCTCCCTAAGGAGCGCTGCCGGTCATGCTGTTTTTTTGGGGGTTTTTTGGGTTTAGTTGCACCAGGTGACGCGACCATGGTACAAAGCACACTTGTGGCAGAACGGATGAAGCACGGGAGGTTTCCACTTGGCAGAAGGTCTTGCCAGGGCCTCGTTCCAGTCGCGCAGGTACACATTGTCGTAGCCGACCATCGTGCCGTATAACATCGACTCGATGTCTTGCTCCTCTTGGTTTCTTGGGCACGAGTACGCCCAATCGTCGTACCACGCAAGAAAGTCGGAAAGTTGCTGACGCATCGTGACTCCGACCTCGAATCCGCACTGGTGGATGTCACCCAGGACATCCTTGAACTTCGCCTTGTGCTCCAGCTTGGCAAGAGCTGACTGCCAGCGCCCGACCGCACGCTGCCGCCGCCAGCGCTTCACGCGCATCGCTATGGCGGCGAAGGCAGCCGCACGGGTGTCCATGGAATCAGAGGCAAAGGCCATCGTGTGTGTGTCGCTGTCGATATAATGGGTCTCCCCAATCAAAGCCAAGGGACAGTGCCTTAGACATAATTAAAAAATGCAATCAAGAAGTCACGTCCAACGTGGTCTTACGCCACCCCGAAGGATGGCTGCCGTAAGGTATTACTTGCACCAGCTCACCGTACCGTTGTG